>FSYS01001451.1_pt1 | contig 54564 bp, 59 predicted proteins | sample 1638491 | NCBI WGS metagenome assembly FSYS01 (sample SAMEA3914788, study PRJEB12502) | metagenome | biome: forest; material: soil | place: Canada | collected 2011-07-03 | depth 0.1 m | reverse complement strand
GAATACAGGGATCAGGGATCACGGATCACCCCTCACCTCCGGGTGCCCCATCCATTCGGCTCCATCGCATGAGTGGGCGTCGAGCGCAGCTCGACCGCTCTTCCTCTGCTTTTGCCCTTGCCATTAGGCCGGGATTGGAGTTGGACTCCACCCTGATCCTGTTTTCCCTCCCGAGCCCCAAATCCCTTAAAAAGGGTGAATCCCAAATAAAGACATACCGATTTAAATTTCAAAAAGGTGGCGTATAAGATTCCTCCAGTTTGCTGAGAATTGACGCAGATAGAGAAAGCCCCGGGCCATCCCCGGGGCTTCTCATTTAGAACACAACTCGTTTTGGGTTGAATATCTTATCCGCAAGTCCGATGGAATGAACAGTTTGCAACCGTAATACATGGCTATCTATAAGCAAACAAACGACTTGCATCCAATATAGCAGGAGGGGATACCCCTCATCGTTCATTAAGCGCAGCCGGCAGCTTCTCATAGATTCCGCCGAACCCACCGTTCGAAAGAATCGCCACCACGTCGCCAGCGGCCACCTGCGGCGCCAGCGCGGCCACAATCGCGTCCGCGTCCGCATACACTGCTGCAGGCACGCCGCGAGTTTCGAGCGCCCTGGCCACCCGCTCCGGATGCAGTCGTTCCGCAGCCGGTATGTGCTCCGGATTGAAGACCGCGGCCAACATCACCCGGTCGGCCAGGCCGAGACTCTCGACCAGCGCCTCGGCGAAGACATTTCGCCGCAGCGTATTCGACCGCGGTTCGAGCACCGCCCAAAGCCGCCGCCCCGGATACGCCGTCCGCAGCGCCCTGAGCGTCTCCCGAATCGCCGTCGGATGGTGCGCAAAGTCGTCGATGATGGTCACGCCTCGCACCTCAGCCCGCACCTCGAGCCGCCGCTTCACGCTGCGAAAGGTCGCCAGTGCCTCGACGATCGCAGTCACCGGAACGCCCTGCCCGGCCGCCAGCGCCGCTGCCGCCGTCGCGTTCAGTGCGTTGTGCTCGCCGGCCATCGGCAACCGCAGCTCGGCGAAGAACTCCTCATTCCGGTCCAGCGCCCAGTGCGTCACGCCGTCCGCATGCCTCATCCCCGCCACCCGCCAAAAAGAATCGGGAGCAAACCCATACCGTTCGACCGTACAAAACGCCTTCGCAACACACTCGCTCACGTTCTCGCTCGCGTCGAACGCGACCAGCCTGCCACGACCCGGAATGAGGTTCACCAACCGCTTGAACGCCGTCTTCACCGCCGCAAGATCGGCATAAATATCGGCATGATCGAACTCGACGTGAGTAAGGATTGCAGCATCGGGAAAGTAGTGCAGGAACTTCGGTCCCTTATCGAAGAATGCGGTATCGTACTCATCGCCCTCGAGCAGGAACGGCTGCCGAAACCCTTCGCCGTCGCCCGGTAAAGGCCTCACCATAAAGCTCGTGCCAAAGTTCTCCGCCACGCCGCCGATCAGGAATGAAGGCGCAAACCGCTTGTCCGTCTTGCCCGCAACCTCGTAGATCCAAGCCAGCATGCTGGTCGTCGTCGTCTTGCCATGCGTTCCCGCAACCACCAGCGATTCGCGCCCAACGAGGAACTCGTCATGCAGCAGCGTCGCCATCGAGCAGAACGGAATCCGTGTGTTCAACACATGCTCCAGCTCCAAATTCCCGCGCGAGATGGCATTTCCCACCACGACCAGATCCGGAACCGGATCGAGATTCGCCGCCTGATACGGCTCGAACACCGGAATTTTGAGCGCAGCCAACTGCCCGCTCATCGGCGGATACGCCGCAGCGTCCGAGCCGGTAACGCGATGTCCCTGCTGTTGCAGCATGCCTGCCAGCGAAGCCATCGCCGTGCCGCAGATGCCAATAAGATGTATGTGCTTCGAACTACCTGTAAACTCTCGCATGTCGCCTGAGTTACAGGTTAGTCTCTTACCGCCGCTTCGAGGAAGTGCAGCTGCGGATTCTCCGCATCCGCCAGATCCAGCCTTACGCGCACGCCCAGCGGCAGCGTGACATTCGGCGCGCTCACATGCCCGCTGCGCAGCCCAATCGCGATCGGTCCGGCGAAGTCCGCGAGCGCGTGCAGAATCGCTCGCTCCAGCAGCGCCTCGTCCTCTGGCCCAACGCACTGTCGCATATTGCCGAAGACGATCCCTTGCACTCCCTCGAACAATCCGGCGTAGCGCAGATGCAGCAGCATCCGATCCCACTGGTAAGGCTTCACCCCAATGTCCTCGAGGAACAGCACGCCCTTCACCGGACGCGGCGCAAACGGCGTCCCAATCGCCTCGGCATAGATGGACAAACACCCACCATCAAACACGCCCTCCGCGGTTCCCGCACGCAGCACCCGAAGACCGTCCGCAGCGCCCAGCGACCAGCTCTCCACTCCGCCCAACGCATGGTTCCAGCTCGCCAGATCGACCCCATTCGCACGCCCGAAGTCCGCCGCGCACATCGGCCCGTAGAAGCTCACCAGGTTCGCTCGCTCCCTCAGCCAGCAGTGCAGCGACGTGTGATCGCTGTACCCGATAAACGGCTTCGGATTGGCCCGAATCAGCTCCCTATCGAGATGCGGCAGCAACTCCGCCGAACCCCAACCACCGCGCGTGCACACGATCCCATCAACCGCCGGATCGGCGAACGCCGCATGCAGATCCGCGAGCCGCTCCTCCCGCGTTCCCGCGTAGTAGAGCGGTCCGCGCCCAAGCGCGTGCTCTCCCAGAACCGTCCTGTATCCCAGTTCCTCGAGCCGCGCCATCCCCTGCTCGACCAGCTCCGGCTTCGGCGTGCTTGCCGGCGACACAACCGCCAGCGTCGCGCCCGCGCGCAGCCCCTTCGGCCGCGCGTAGCGCGCCTGCGCCATGCTGTCCTCAGTCTCGCTCAAACGCCCAGTGCCTCGCCCGTGCAGATCACCTCGGCCCAACCCGTCAACTGCATCGCCGCGTCGTTCGCCGGCCAGACTGTCCGCTGCGCTCCACCCTGCGCAACCGCGTTCAGCTCCCGGTTCACGCCGCGCAGCACCATCGCCGCAGCCGACGACGCGCAGGTTCCCGTCCCCGACGAGGTCGTCGGTCCGCAGCCGCGCTCGTAGATCCGGAAGGCAATCTCCTCCTGGGAGGTCACCCGCACAAACTCCACATTGGTCCCATGCGGAAACAGCGGGCTGCTACTGATCTTCTCCCCCAACGCCTGCCAAGTCTGCCCGTAGATGCCAAAGTCCTCCGCCTCGACGAACACCACGAAGTGTGGATTCCCCACATTCACCATGGCCCCCGCCACGTCGCCAACGCCCGGCACGACAATGGTCCGCTGCATCACCCGTGGCACACCCATGCCACTCTCAATCCGATACCGCGGCTCCGCATCCTCCACCACCACACACGCGCGCGGTCCACCGTGGGTGCCCAGTACCACCTTCGTCAACCCCTCACTCATGGCCAGCCATGCAGCAACACACCGCGTTCCATTCCCCGAAAGTTCGGCCTCGCTGCCGTCCGCATTGAAGAGCCGTAGAAAGAACGTCCCATCCTGCTTCCACTCAACAAACTCGATACCGTCCGCGCCAATGCTGGTATTCCGGGCGCAGAGCGTGCGCGCCAGTTCGGCGTGCTTTCCCTTCGCTAACGCCTCTTCCAGAATCAGGAAATCATTGCCGCACGCGTGTGCCTTCACAAATGAAATCATTCGCCTTACTCTTCCTCCTCATCGCGAAAGGCGATGACCTCATCGGTCTGGTCGCTCTGTTTCAACTCGCCGAGCAGCACTGCGTGGTTCCTTCGATCCGTCGTCACCAAAAACGTCAGCCGCTCAAGTCCCGCGACGCTATCTTTATCGACGACATTCAAGCGCAGTTCAAATCGATCCAACACGCTCAATACCGCCCTGTAGATCTTACCTTGGTCCTTACCTCGCACCTCGTACAGCAGAGGGTAATGTTTCCATCCCAATTTGGCTTCGAGGAGTCCCACAAACTGCAGCGAAATCATCACGATCACCGTCGCCAGTACGGCTTCGACATACAGTCCCGCGCCGCACGCCATGCCGATCGATGCCACAGCAAAGACTGAAGCCGCACTCGTCAGTCCAAGCACCCGGTTGCGGGTGTGCAAGATCAGGCCCGCGCCTAGAAATCCAATTCCCTGCACGATGTTCGAAGCGACCCTGCCCTTATCCGGATTCGTATCTCCAGCCAGCACCGCCGACAACAAGGTGAAGAAAGCGCAGCCGAGGCAGATCAGCATATTGGTGCGCAGCCCCGACGCCTTGTGGCGCCACTCGCGCTCCAGACCGATCACCCCACCCATCGCCGACGCCATCAACAACCGCGTTGCGGTTCCGCTCGAGAGCAGTACCTGATCGATCTGGCTGAAAGAGTACGAGGGTGTCGAATACATATCTATTTGGCTGCGATAGTAGCACCTCGGTGGCGCCACGCGTCAGACTCAGGAGTGCGGCACGGCGTGTGCAACTCCATAGCGATCCGACTTGTAGATCCGCGCGCATGGCTGGCCTGTCGTGCACAACACGGTCAGCTCCGTCAGTCCCTCGGGATGCTCTGCCACCGCCTTCGCAACAGGGTCTCCGGCGATCGCTACCACATACAACGCCTTCTCCGCCGGCGCAGCCAGTGCCGCCTCCCAGCTGTCCCGATCGCCCTCATTCACCGTCTGCTTGAGCGGAATTCCCGCGCGCTGCAGCGCGCCGATATGATCGGAATTGAACATCAGGATCGGCACCCCGACCGGATACGATTCCAACTGCCGCGCGATTGCGGACTCGAACGGAATCCGCGTCGTCGCGTTGACGATGCCCTCCTTTAAAACCAGCGGCGTGGAATAGATCATTGCCACGCTGTTGGCAATCCCCAAAAGGAGCACGGCGGGATTCATCAACGGCACGGTACGCGGCCATAACTTCGCCCAGACTCGTTCCAACGCTGCGATCGTCACAAACGCAAACAACACCAGTCCCGGCAACATCTCCATCCCGTACCGCGAGTTGTAGTACGAATGCGGATAGAGCTGCGGGATGAAGATCGGCACCGATCCATAGGAGATCGAATACAGGTAGAACGGTAGCGGCAGCCATAGCAGGATCGCCGCCCGGTGCACCCCATCGAAGCTCCGCCGCATCGTCATATAAAGGCCGTACAGCGCCGCGGCCATCAGCGCAAACCCTGTCTGCCACGCCGCCGCATCAACCTGCGCCGTGCGCGTATAGAAGATCAGCGCCCAGCCCAGATTGTGCCAGCCACGATAGTGCGGAGCGCCCGGCGGCGATGTCTTCTTCTCAATCGCCGCAGCGGAGTATGGTCCCCGCATAAAGTCGAGCGGATCATGGAAGAAATGCTGGTTGTAAGCAAGCCAAAGCAGCGGCCCAGCGATCGTGATAAGCGTGAAGACCGCAAATGCGGGCGCCATCTGGACACGCAGCTTCTTGTCGCGGAGCACCTGCCACGCGAGCACACACCAGATCGCCGCACCCAATACCCAGCCATCGTACCGCGTGAAGACCGCCGCAAAGATCAGCAGGCCGATCAGAATCAGCTTCCGATTGGCAGCCTGTGTCATCCCTGAACGCAATACATCGACGCATTCCACAGTAAGCAGCGTGAGCCACACCAGAAGCGCCAGAAAGAGCGGCTCCGTCATCGCCGTGGTCGAAAGGTACAGGAGGTTCGGATTCAGCGCATAGAACGAAGCCGCCACGATCGCCCAGCGCGGGACCAGCAGACGTCGCGCCAGCCGATAGAACCCGGCAACGCCCGCAACATAACAAAGCAGCGAAGGCCACGTGCCCGCCAGGCCATCCTGCCACCACGCCATCTTCTGCACAAACGGCAGCATCAGCAGATGCGGCAGCGGCAGCCACACGCCGCCCAGCTGCGAGAGCCCCGGATTGCGCGAGTCTAAGATCCGTCGCGCATTCCCTAGATGCGCGACGGCATCTCCATACAACAACATATAACCGCGCGAGTAGCAGAGCAGAAGCGCGACGAACGCCAGGAGAACCGCAATCATCGCGATCGGAAGCGTCTCCTGGCGCGTCGCGGCGCGAACCTCGTCAGGATTCTCGTCCATCGGCCGTTCCACCACTGCGGTGCGCCGTGCCATCTGCCTGCTTCGCTTTGCCACCTATGCCTCCTTGTGGTCCAGGTGAGAGATCTCGCGGAACAACTTGAAGCGCGCTTCGATCTCCTTCTTTGTCACCGCCTGCAGGCGTTCGGTGCCAAAGCGCTCCACCGCGAACGAACCCATCACGCCGCCATAGAACATGGCCGTGCGAAACGCTGCCGGCGTCAGCTCCTTCTGCGATGCGAGGTACCCATAGAAGCCACCGGCGAAGGAATCGCCCGCGCCCGTGGGATCGACGACTTCGGCGAGCGGAAGCGCAGGTGCGCGGAACGGCCGCGGCGCAACTCCGTTCTCGGGGAACGAGCGATCGCTGAAGAACGCGGTCGCACCGTACTCGCCGTGCTTGACCACCAGCGAGCGCGGCCCCATCGCCATCACCTTCTCCGCCGCACGAACGGTGTTCTGCTCACCGGCCAGCATACGGACCTCGCCATCGTTGATCAGCAGTGCATCGAGCTCACGCAGCACCACCGCGAGATTGGCCCCATGATCGGCAATCCAGTAGTTCATCGTGTCGCCGCACACCATCTTCACCTGCGGCATCTGGCTGCGCACGCGCGCCTGCAGCACGGGATCGATGTTGGCGAGAAATAGAAAGTCGGTGTCGGCATAGGCCTCGGGGATCTTCGGCTCGAACGCAGCAAAGACATTGAGATCGGTGCCCAGCGTCTTTGCCTCGTTCAAATTGCCCGCATAGGCGCCGGTCCAATGAAAGCTGAGGCCGGGAGCATGCTCGATGCCGCGCGTATCGATGCCGCGCTTGGTGAAGACGGCCTCATGCTCCGCCGTGAAATCTTCCCCGACTACGGCAATGACGCGCACGTCGGTGAAGTAGCTTGCCGCCAGCGCGAAGTGCGTCGCCGCGCCGCCAAGAATGTGGTCGACCTTCCCATGCGGCGTCTCGATCGAATCGAACGCGACAGAACCGACTACCAGAATGGACATGAAACTCGCTTTCCTGATCTAAAAAATCAATTGGAACCGTTATCGTTACGAACGCTGTGGACTAGAGGTACTTGTCGAGCAGAAGCGCGAGCTTCTGGCGCGTCGCATCGGGAATCGCCTTGCGGTCGGTGAGAATGGCGTACTGCAGCGCGCTGGCGCAGGCACACTTGCGCTCCCCAGGCATCCCGCGGACGGCAGCCTTGACGACCTTCGCGGCGTTCTCCGCGTTCTGGTGTAGCACGGCGACGATCTGATCGACGGTGACGTCATCATGGCCGGCGCGCCAGCAATCGTAGTCGGTGACCATGGCGACGGTCGCGTAGCAGATCTCCGCCTCGCGAGCCAGCTTCGCCTCCTGCAGATTGGTCATACCGATCACGTCCGCACCCCAGCTCCGATACAGGTTCGACTCTGCGCGGGTCGAGAACTGCGGCCCTTCCATGCACACGTAGGTGCCGCCACGCTTGCCCACCACGCCTACCTCTTTGCATGCGGCCTCAAATACTTGCGTAACCGTCCCGCACACCGGGTCGCCAAAGCCAACATGGCCAACGATGCCTTCTCCGAAGAAGGTGGAAACGCGTGCGAAGGTGCGGTCGATGAACTGATCCGGGATGACGAAGTCGGTCGGCTTGTGCTCTTCCTTCAACGATCCGACCGCCGAGATGGAAAGAATGCGCTCAATCCCCAGAATTTTCATCGCATAGATATTCGCGCGAAAGTTCAACTCACTGGGAAGGATGCGGTGCCCGCGTCCATGCCGCGCCAGGAACGCCACCCGGCGCCCTTCAAGGTCACCCAACACAAATGCATCCGACGGGTCGCCGAACGGAGTCTCCACGCGCTCTTCCCGCACATTCGTAAGTCCAGGCATCGAGTACAGCCCGCTTCCGCCGATAATTCCAATCTCTGCCTTCTGCAATGAACCTGCTCCTCCACCGGATCGATGCCGGTTATCCCCTTCAATTGAGTCACTGAATCGCTGGTATCCCAGCTCTTCCGAAAAGCTAGCGCCGCTCCAAAGTATATCGTCCCGCTGCGTCGGGCTCAGCCGCCTTCAACATGCCAAGGGATGACAGGTATCGGCTCAGCGAGAGCGTCAGCTCGCCATGTTCCTGCGGCGCCACCGAAGAAGAGGCAACCTGGATCGGTCCCTCCGGCTGTGCGCTGACGATGCTGTCCCGCAGTTTCCGCGCCAGCGGCAGCGCAAATCCCTCCGCAATAAACACACCATTTCCATTGATCGAGAACAGTACATCGCCCTCGTTCGTGCTGTATACCTGCTCCTTCTCGTCCGCTTCGTCCTTCGCGCGGCGAACCACCCCGGAGTATTTCCGCGGCAATTGCGCGGCATAGACACGCAGGAAGGAGCGCGCCGAATCCGGGTTCGCCCACCGCGAATAATAGATCAGTCCCAGCGAAGCCGTGGATTGCTTCTCCGCCGCCGTCGCGGCCTTCCGCTGCGCCGCATAGTAAATGCCGCCCTTCCACTCCGGCGAGAGCGCCGTTGCGATCTGCTGCCCACCGAAGAGCTGCAACAGAATCCGCACATCCAGCTCGCCCATCACGCCAATGTCGTATGGCGTGTACTCCGCATCCAGCAGCGGATGGATATCCGGCAAGTGCAGCACTGGAACCGGCGTATGTGCAATATAGGCGTCCGGATGGATAATCTCGAAGCTCGACGTGGGCGGGTGCGCCAGCACGCCAGCAAACGCCGCCTCGCGTCCCGCCTTCACCAGCACCGACTGCTCGAAGCTCAGCCCATCACCGTACGGAAACAGCAGCGACTCCTGCAGCAAGAGAGGCGCCCGCGCCAGTACCGGAGAGCCACTGGTGTCGTTCGTCATGTCCTTCAGCTTGTCGCCCATCTCCGGCGCATCCGCCAGCGTCTTGCCCGTCGAGCGCAGCGAATAGTCCACATACACCACCATCGCCTGCCCTTCCGTCACCGCCTCGCGTGCCGTATCTCCTTCATCAAACTGCAGATGCTCGTTGTCCTCACTCACATTCTTCGAAACGCCCTTCTTCTCCACGTCCGACCACTTATCCAGATCCACCTTCTGGTCTTGCAGGGCGTGGGTCAGCTCATGCGCGAGCACCGGCTTCTGCTCGTCCGGCGCGATCCAGTCCAGCATGTTTACCGTCTTCGTCTTGTCGTCGTAGAAGCCCGCAATCTGCTCGGTCAGCAGTTTCACCAGGAATGGCCGCAGACGAAAATCGCGATCCAGCAGGCCGAACTTCTTCAGCACCAGCTCCGAGCGCTCCATGCGCTTCGTGCTCTCGTCGTCGTCGAACTTCTGCCGCAGAAACTTCGTCACCTGATCGCGCGAGATCAGCTTCCGTTTCACGTTATGGGTAATCGGCAGCTTGGAATCCGTGCTGGCAAATTGGAGGATCTCATCGACCGATTTGAACAGCTCCTTCGCCTGATCCGGCGTGACGTGCTTCTCGGTTGTCGCATCTGAAGCCGAAGCCGGCGGCGTGTCCTGCCCCCAGGCGATCCATCTGCCCAGGGACATCCCAACCGACAACAGCGCCACTGCGGCGCCCCAGCGCCCCCCGACCCACCTCGTCCCTGCCATATGCCTCCGCCGATCCCATCCAGGTCGTTATAATCAGTGTACGCAGAGTATTCCGCGTATGTCCGCGCCGCTCGGCACGATCTCGTTCACACCAGAATCGAACCTTCGGATTTATGACACCTATCACCACATCCATGCATCCCGTAGCCCCGAGCACGACCGCCGCGCCCCTCCACGCCCTGCTCCATGGCACCGCGTTCGCCGCGCTCAACCAGACCGGCTGGATCAAGATCACCGGCGACGACCGAATGCGCTGGCTCAATGGAATGACGACGAATTCCATCCAGCAGTTGCAACCCGGCCAGGGCAACTACAACTTCCTGCTCAGCGCCCAGGGCCGCATCCAGGGCGACGCCTACGCCTTCGCCCTCGCCAACCGCCTTCTGCTCGAAACCGGCCGCGCGCACATCCCCACCCTCATCGAGCTGCTCGATCGCTTCATCATCATGGACGATGTGCTGCTTGAGGACGTCAGCACCCAGCGCCACGGCCTCCTCTGCGCCGGCCCCACCGCCGCCGCCACCCTCGAGGGTCTGGGAATCGACACCGCCTCGCTCGAGCAGCTCGCGATGCGCTCCGTCACCTGGAAGGGATTTGAAATCACCCTCCTCAATGCCTACAGCCCCCTTGTCCCCCGCTTCGAGCTCTGGACAGAAGACGCGATCTCCGCGCAGGCGCTCGCAGCAGCTCTCGCCGATGCGGGAGCCTGCGCAGTGGACGCCGACACCCTCGAGCAGCTTCGCCTCCTCGAAGGCACGCCTCGCTACGGTGTAGACATCCGCGACCGCGAGCTCCCACAGGAGACCGAACAGACCCGCGCTCTGCACTTTGCCAAGGGCTGCTACCTCGGCCAGGAGATCGTCGAACGCATCCGCTCCCGCGGCAACGTGCATCGCACCTTCCACGCCTTTCTTCTCACCGGCGACCTCGCATCTGCCGGCACCGCCCTCGAGTCCGACGGCAAGCCGATCGGCGAACTCACCAGCGCTCTGACCATTCCGCTTCCCACCGGATCTGTCCAGTTGGCTCTCGGATATATCCGGCGCGAAGCACTCGATCGGGGCCTTCCCCTCCGCTACTCCGGTGGCGAAGCCGCACCCGTTTCTATGCCCTTTCACGACGCGCCGCCTCCCCACGGAATTGCACACAGTGGCTGAAGCCCGCTCGCTTCTGGCATTCTGATTAACCCGGGCTAACGTCGTATCCGGTCCGTTTCCTATCCCATCGCTTTCCGAAAGAGTGTCTCTCATGGCCGAAAAACCCATTCCCTTCGTCGTAACCGATCGCCGCAAATTCAACCTCGACGGCGAACCCCGCCCGGAATCCCAGGACAGCAGGGAAGAACGCGAACGCCGCCAACAGGCAGAGCGCGAAGAGCACCAGGAGGCAACGCGGCGCGCTGAAGCCGCGCCCATTGCGTCGGCACCTGAGCCTCCAGCCGACGAGCCCGAGATGCCCCCTCCGCCCACCGCCGAGCAGATGGAGCACTCCAAACTCGCCTACGACGCCACCGCGGACCGCCTCGACACCGCCATCGGCGCCGCCAATCCCGGCATGGAGCACGCACCCGAGATGAACTTCGATCGCCTCGTCCAGTCCGTCTACATGACCGCCATCATGCAACTCGGCGGCGCCACGCCCGAGGGCCAGGCTCCGCAGGTCGACCTCATGGGCGCCCGTCAGAGCATCGACATGCTCACCGTCGTCGCCGAAAAGACCAAGGGGAACCTCAGCGCCGACGAGTCGCGCCTCATTGACAGCGCCCTCTTCGAGCTGCGCCTCGGCTTCCTCGAGATCACGCAGGCGCTCGCGCGCTCCTCGGCCGCCAAGAACCAGCCGCCCGGTGCACCGGGAATGCCTCGTCCCGGCTTCGGCCCCAGCATCGTCCGGTAACCCGCTCGGCCTCTCGAACGCCCGACCCGCCAACGCATGCTCGCTACCCTTACCTTCCTCGGCACTGGCACCTCGATGGGCGTCCCAACCCTCGGGTGCCAGTGCGCCGTTTGCGTCTCCGCCGTCTCACCAACCGGCGACCCACGCAACCGCCGCACCCGCCCCTCCGTCCGCATCGACTACGACGGCCGCACCGTCCTCATCGACACCGGCCCGGACTTCCACGCGCAAGCCATTCGCGAAGGCCTGCGCCACGTTGATGCCGTCCTCTACACCCACGGACACGCCGACCATATCCTCGGCATGGACGATCTGCGCCCGCTCAGCTTCGGCGCCAACGGGGGATTGCCCCTCTACGCCGACGACGCCACCGCAACCGCCATCGAGCGCATCTTCGCCTATACCTTCAATCCGGCCAATCGCTACCCCACCAGCGCCCGCGTCCAGATGCACCGCCTCGACGAGACCCCAGGGGCCGGCGTCGATCTCTTCGGCGCCTGCTTCCGTCGCATCCCCGTCCTGCACGGCCGCCAGCACATCAGCGCCTTCCGCTTCGGAGCCGCCGCCTACCTTACCGACACCAGCGCCATCCCCGAAGAGAGCATCCCGCTCCTCCAGAATCTCGATCTGCTCATCCTGGACGCTCTGCGTCGCGAGCCTCACCCAACCCACTCCCATCTCGAGAACTCCATCCGGCTGGTCGAGCAGCTCAAGCCTCGCCGAGCCCTCTTCACCCACATGAGCCACGACCTCGACCACGGCCCCATCAACGCCGCCCTTCCGCCCCACATCCAGCTCGCCTACGACGGCCTGCAAGTGCAGTTCGAGATAAGTTCAGTTCGAGAGAATGGAACCGAATAAAGCCTCATGAAGATCTATCGTCATCTCTCCGAGCTTCCCACCCCGTTCGGCCCCGTCGTGGCCACCATCGGCAACTTCGACGGCGTCCATCGCGGCCACCGCTGGGTGATCGCCGAAGTCATCGCTCGCGCCAAGGCGCTCGGCGTCGGCTCGCTCGCCATCACCTTCGATCCCCACCCGGCCCGCGTCCTGCGCCCGCAGCTCGCTCTCCCCCTGATCACGCCGCTGCCCGAAAAGCTTCGTCTCCTCGCCGCCACCGGCATCGACGCCGCGCTCGTCCTCTCCTTCGACGAGCGCTTCTCCCACCTCACCGCCCGCGAATTCGCCGATCAGGTCCTCCATCAGGCCGTCCACGCAGCCGAGGTCCACGAGGGCGAAAACTTCCGCTTTGGCTTCCAGGCCGAGGCCGGTATCGATGGCCTCGAGCAGCTCGGCCGCGAGCTTGGATTCGCGGTCCGCGTGTACACCCCGCGCAGTCTGCGCGGCCACATCGTCTCCTCGAGCCGCATCCGCCACTGCATCACAACCGGAGACGTCCGCAGCGCCCGCACCCTCCTCGGCCGCCCCTTCACCATCCTCAGCACGCCGGCCTCCGGCCGCGGCTACGGCACCCGCTACACAGTGCCCACCATTAACCTCGCACCGTACCTCGAGCTGCTCCCTGCCCACGGCGTCTACATCACCATGTTGACCATCGGTTCCGGCCCCGCCGCCGAGACCTTCGAGGCCGTCACCAACGTCGGCAATCGCCCCACCTTCGGCGCCGACTCCTTCACCGTCGAGTCGCACCTACTCAACTTCCATCCCATCGACCTGACCGAGGAGACGCCCCTCGAACTCGCCTTCCTTCACCGTCTCCGTCCCGAGATGCGCTGGCCCAGCCCCGAGGCCCTCCGCGAACAGATCGGCCGCGACGTGCAACGCGCCCGCCGCTACTTCAGTCTGTGCCGCGCTCTGACCGCAAAGCCTTCGCAACGGCGGGCCGTGCCGCTGCAGTCACCGGCCTGATCGCCCCCGTCGTAGTCCGTGCCCGCGGCGCCGCTGCCATCGGCTTCTGCGGTGCGCGGGCGGGCGCCGTCACCCCGTTCGCAGGATTCCCCGGAGCATCCTGATCGTCCTCCGGCGCAGTCTGCGGTCGCGGCTTCGGACGAGCCACCGGAGCCGTCGCCACTGCCGTCACCTCCAGCGCTTTCTTCGGGGCTCCTGCCGTCGCGAACGCCTCATTCGGCTTGTTCGCAATCGCTGCCCGCATGAAGTCCATCCACATCGGCAACGCTGCCCGCGCGCCCGTCTCCTTGTCGCCTAGCGACTGCCGGTCGTCGAATCCGATCCACGTCCCGCAGGTCACCGACGGCGAGAAGCCGAGGAACCACGCGTCCGTGAAGTTGTTCGTCGTTCCCGTCTTGCCGCCCAGCGGATGATGCAACTGGGACGCCGTCACACCCGTGCCGCCCGACACCACCGCCTTCAGCAGCTCCATCATCGTCCGCGCCGTTTCGACCGAAATCACCTCGGTCACCCCCGCGGATGGATTCTCGAGCGGCATCCCATCCGCCTGCGTCACACGTCGGATGTAGTGCGGTTCAATGCGTATGCCATCATTTGGAAACACACTGTAGGCACCCACCTGCTCCGCCAGCGAGATGTCCGCCGCCCCGATCGCCACCGGCAAGAAGGCAGGGATATCACTCGTCACGCCAAAGCGGTGCGCCATCGCAATCACCTTGCGAATCCCCACCCGGTCCGCCAGCTTCAGGGCCGGAATGTTCCGCGACTCGGCAAATGCGTTCTCGATCGTCATCGGCCCCTTGAAGTCAGCCTCGTAGTTGTGCGGCGTATACGGCCCGCTCGGCGTCGAAAACGTCGTTGGTCCATCCACGATGATGTCCGAGGGCCTCGTGCCCGCCTCGATCGCCGTCGTATATACATACGGCTTGAACGACGACCCCACCTGCCGCTCCGACTGCGTTGCGCGGTTGAACTGCGATAGCGCGAAGTCCCTGCCGCCCACCATCGCCACCACCTCACCATTCGAGTTATCAACGGCCATCATCGAAGCCTGCACCCCCGAGTCCTGCTCGAGCAGCGCATGCACCGTCCCATCCCCCAGCTCGCCGACGATCTTCACAAACACCAGGTCGCCGTTCCGCAGAAAGCTGTCCGCTGTCGGAAACTGCGTCCACGCCCAATCCTTCGCCGTCAGCACAGCCCGCCGCTCGCCGATCTTCAGCGTCACCCGCGACGGCGTCACCTCCGTCACCAGAGCATGGAAGTAGCTTCCTGGCACCACCGGCTGCGTCCAGTCCGGATGCCGATAAATCGACGCGTCGAGCCCCGCCAGCACTACGTTCTGCAGGTTGCCCTTCCATCCATGTCGGCGCTCATACGCCGCTGTGCCATCCAACACCGCCTGGTTCGCCACGCGCTGCAGATCGAGGTCGAGCGTCGTATCCACGCGCAGCCCCGCGCCGTGGACCGCCTCCACCCCATACTCCTTCTCCAACTGTCGCCTTACCTCTTCGACAAAGTACGGAGCCTCGCTGTTCGCCGGAGCCTCGATATGCAGCCCCAGCGGCGTAGCCTCGGCCATCGCAGCCTGCGCCTCGGTGATCTTCCTATCGTGCAGCATCTCCGACAGCACCAGGTTCCGCCGCCGCAGCGCCCGATCCGGATTCCGCAGCGGCGAGTAATACTCCGGCCCCTTCGGCAGCGCCGCCAACAGAGCCGCCTCCGACAGCGTCAGGTCCTTCACATGCTTGTTGAAATAAAACTCCGCCCCTGCCTCGAACCCGTACGTTCCATGACCCAGGTAGATCTGATTGGCATAAAGCGCAAAGATCTGGTCTTTCGTGAACCGGCGCTCGATCTGCATCGACAGGAAGATCTCCTGGAACTTCCGCCCATACGTCTTCTCCGACGACAAGAAGAGGTTCCGCGCCAACTGCATCGTCAGCGTCGATGCTCCCTGCACCCTGCCCTGTGAATGCAGGTCGCGATACGCTGCGCCCACCGCGCGAAACAGATTCACACCCCAGTTGCTTTCAAAGCTCTTGTCTTCGATCGAGATGATGGCCTGGCGCAGCACCGGCGGGAAATCCGTATACGGCACCACCACCCGCCGCTCCAGCGCAAACGAGCCGAAGATCTTGCCATGAATGTCGTAGAGCTCGGTCGTCGTCTCCGGCTTATAGCGCACCAGGTCGTCTATCTGCGGCAGGTCGATCGAGTACACCAGCATCAGCCCGCACATCACCCCAAACAGCGACGACAACGCGAGCAGTAGATAGAACGTCACCCGCGCCACCCGCCGGCGCTGCTGCAACTCCGGCTCGGCCACACCGGGCCCTCGCCCAGCCTCGCGTCCTGAACGCGGCTCTCGCCTCAGGCTCGCAGCCCACGCTGAATCGGTCTTGGTGTTGCGTTTGATGACAATCTTCGGCACGGCAATTTCACGATAGCACGCAGCAACCGCGCAAAATCCTCACCGTACCTTGCAACGCAACGCCTGTGCCCAAGAACAGAACCAGCCAGAAACAAGCAAAAGCCCCAAATCTCCGTCGGAGATCTGGGGCCGTTTCCATCTTCGCGCCAAACCGAGCTACGCCGCCTTGCTCTTCAGCAGATCCAGCGCCTTGTTCAACTGGTCATCCACCGTAGCCGTCGGCTTCTGCAGCGGTGCCGTCGTTCCCGTCGCCGCGCCCGGCCCTGACTGCTCCTCGGCACCCTGATCCTCATCCGGCACCGCCGAAGCCACCTGGACACTCGGCGTTACGCCGTCATCCTGCAGCTTCTTGCCCGAAGGCGACTCGTATTTCGCCACCGAAAGAATCAGCGCCGCTCCATCCGGCAGCTCGATCGTCTTCTGCTGCGCACCTTCGCCAAACGTGTGCTCGCCCACCAACTCGGCCCGCTTGTCGTCGAGCAGCGCCCCGGCCACCAGCTCCGCCGGACCAGCCGTTCCATGGTTCACCAGCACCACCATCGGCGCCGTCGGCGCAATCGCCTTCGAGGGATCCGCCGTAAACGTCACCTTCTCGAACCGCTGCCCTTCCAAGCTTCCAATCGTTCCGCTCTTCAGGAAAAAGTTCGCCAGCCGGGTAGCCTCAGTCATATCGCCCGCAGCCACATCCCGCAGATCCAGCAACACCTTCTTGTTGCCCGCCCGCGACATCCCCTTCAGCTTCGCCTCTACCTGCTGCACATGCTCGTGGTCCAGAAGCTCCGGCTTCAAATACAGGATGCTCGAGCCGTCATACATCGTGTCCTGCACCGCCGGCACCTGCGCCGCCGTGCGCGTCATCACAACCTTCTCCGGCTCCGCCCGGCGCGGACGCACCACCGAGACCGTCACCTCGGTCCCCGGCTGCCCCTCCAGCATCAGCTGGATCATCGCCAGCGAGATATTCCGCGTATCCTGCCCGCCAATCGCCTCCAGGATGTCTCCATCCACCAGGTTCGCCTTGTCCGCCGGGCCACCCGGAACGACCGATACCACAGTCGCATAGCCATAGCGCTTGGACACGTTCAGCCCAACCTGCGCCTTGCCCGCACGGTTGGTGTCCGCCTTGTAGATTTTGTAATCCGCCGCCGTCAGATAGCTCGAGTCCGCATCCAGCGACTCCAACAGCCCACGCAGCGCGCCATTCGTCACCGTCCCGATGTTCGGATCGGTCACATAATCGCTCTGGATGTGCTGCAGCACCTCGCTGTACACATTGATCTGCCGATACGCCCCCTCCTGGTCCTCCGACGCCGCGCTGACCCCGCTCGAGTTCACGCCCACGAAGATCATCAACACCAGGGCAACCGAAACGGCAAGCAAAACTATCTTTGAACTCTTAGGCATAGGTCGGAATCTTCTCCAGAGCGTCCGTGCGTATTTTCTCGCACAACGCAACGCTCAATTCAGGTTAGACGCGGCTCCGCGCAGTCCCGGTAGCGCCCCGCCGCAGTCGCGACAAAGCAGGGATTGCCTGAATCATACTCTCGAATCTAGAGGAAATGAAAGGAGCGCCAAAAGCGGAGGGTCGCGGTGGACAGAATCGAACGGATCCCACTTTCCATGAATTCTGGCACTTAGCGACGATAACCAATTAGTTAACCAACAATCGAGGTCGTGAGCCTTCGGTGGGCAGTACCTACAGGAGATGACAAATGCCCTCACGAGTTGCTTTGCACGTGAGAATCGTCCGCCCAGACGGCTCGCGCACCTACGCTGCCTCGGTCGACGCCATCAACCGCCGTCTGCGCGGCGGTTACGCCATCGTGAGTGGAAATCCAGGACAACACCCGGAGGCCTGCTACTACCTCCGATACCTGGTGGAGGGGAAGCGCGTCTGGCGGAACGAGATTGCGTCCTGCAGAAGTAGGCGGATCACCACCTATCCTATATAGATCGGCCCTGGATCAGTTCGCCGCCGCCCGGCCTTGGCGATCTTGCTATTTTTTCGAGAAAACAGCAATGAGCCGAGCCATCACGATGAGGACGCCGCCAACTCGCTGGGCAGCGTCAATTGAAACGTCGCGCCGCGTCCGGAGTTCGAGGCGGCCCATAAGCGCCCTCCATGCGTCTCGATAATCCTGCGGCTTATCGACAGTCCCATGCCTGTTCCCTGCGGTTTGGTGGTAAAGAACGCTTCGAAAATGTGTTCTATTTCTCCAATGGAGAAGCCGATTCCCGAATCACTCACCGAAATCAGTACTTGACCATCCTCGGTCCTTTTCGATCTGACCGTCAGTTCACCGCCCGCGTCTTTCATCGCTTCGATGCCGTTGAGCATGAGGTTCATTAGGACCTGCTGCAGCTGTACCCGATCCGCTGTAATCGGCGGAAGCCCTGGGTCGAGCTCGGTGCGGATTGAAATGGAAGACCGATTCGCCTTATCGCGCAGCAGAACAAACATGTCTCGAATGATTTCGTTTAGATCAAGCAGCTCCCGCTCTGAGGTATCTCGCCTGTAAAGCGAGCGAACCCGGTCGATAATCTGGTCGGCTCGCGTCACGTCATCGACCATCCTCGATGCACCCTTGCAGGCTTCTGCGAGATCAGGCGTATCCCGTTGTAGCCATCGCACGCAGGCCTGGGCGTTCATTAAGGCGGCGGCGATTGGCTGTTTGATCTCATGAGCCAGTGAGGCGGTCAATTCCCCCATCATGCTCACGCGGTTGATGTGGGCGAGATCTGCTTCTAGCCGGTGCAATCTCTCACGCTCTTCTTCGGCGCGCTTGAGGTCGGTGATGTCAATATTTGAACCGATGTAGCCCGCGAATTCTCCTGCCCCCGTGTATCGCGGAATGCCACTTTCCATTATCCAGCGGTATTCGCCATCCGCTCGCCTGAGGCGATACTTCATTCTGAAAGGCTTTCGGGCATGGAAAGCAGGGAGGAAACCGTCGAAACACCCTTGCACATCGTCAGGATGCACGCCTTGGATCCATCCTGTGCCGATTTCCTGCTCCGTGGTTCGGCCGGTGAACTCGAGCCACGGCTTATTGAAATAGTTGCAAAGACCATCCGGTCCGGTCATCCAAATCAACACGGGTGCCGTATCGGCCATCACCTGGAACCGAGCCTCACTTTCACGCAACCGTTCCTCAGCAAGTCTCCGCTCTGTGATATCGCGGTATATGGCGTAATGCACGACCTGGTCGCCGGAGGTCGTAGTGACCCGAACGGCGAGAAGGGACACGTAAAGCTCACTGCCATTCTTGCGCTTACGAACGGTTTCGACATCCACTCGCCCGCCGTGTTTGAGTTGATTTGTGTGCTCTTGGGCGCTTTCAACAAGCGCCTGAGGAACGATGAGGTCATTACTCGGGCGTCCTAGAACCTCCTCTGGCTCGTACCCGAACATGCGCGTGAATTCCTTGTTGACGCAAAGGATGCGGTCGTCCGTGCTTAGGACAGCGGTCGCTTCCGGAGCCTGCGCAAACAATTCGCCCAATATCCCCGGATCAAACGACATTTGAGTGGATGCTGCTCGTGGCTCGGCCTGCCCGTTGGGCTGTGGGGGGAGCTCGTGAATGCTGGATCGCGAGGGTTTCATTGATGGCCTGCCGATAGCGATTGCGGCTCTAGTCCGCGACGGGGCATGCAGTTCGATCACTCGATCCGCGGCATTGACCTGATTGCCGCGGCAAGCGTATGCTACCGCAAACTCGCAGCGTTTCCAATCGCGAGTGCCCCCCTGCAAGAGCCGTCCTGGGGCCGACCTCGCACTCGTGAGGAGGACACATGCTGAACAGAGAGGAATGGTTGCCGCTCGCTCGCAAGCTAGATTGGGACTATTCCTATGTGCGAGAAGAGGAAGTCTTCCCAGAGGTAATCAGCGGACATCCTTGGTTACCTCATTCAGAGTGGAGGGATTGGGAAGAATCCTTTAAAACCTCCTATCGCGAATACGTGGACAACCAATACGAAAAAGATATGGCTGTACAGGCTGTGCGCGATGCGGTTGGGCGCATAGAAAACGTTCAGAAGTTGGCTGCACCTTGGTTGAACTGTCTGAAGGTACACGCAGCCGCATTACCGCTTGCGGAGTTCACCGGCGTCATCGGCAATCTGAGGGGTGCGAGGTTTGGCCGCGACAGCGCTTGGCGAACCATGGCGACATTTGGAGCGCTTGATGAATATCGCCATACCCAAATTCCACTGCTGCTCTTTCATCCCTTAGTGCGCTTGGACTCCCAGTTCGATTGGGCGCACAAGTTCTATCACACCAACAATTGGTTCGCAGTTGCTGCGCGACACTTCTTCGATGAGCTAACAGTGGGGCAAAACGCGATCGAATTTCATATCGCCACCAACTTTGTGTTCGAAACCGGCTTCACGAATTTGCAATTCGTTGGACTGGCATCGCTTGCTCATGAATCCAATGACCACATGTTCGAAAGGATGGTCACGAGCATTCAGACGGACGAGGCGAGGCATGCACAGATTGGCCCCCCCGTTCTGGCTACCGTCATGAAGCACGACCCCGAGTATGTGCAGTACCTCGTGGACAAATGGTTCTGGCGAAACTGGCGCATGTTCTCGATTTTGACGGGATTCTCGATTGATTATCTGACCTCACTGGATCAACGCCCTTATTCCTTCAAAGAGTTCATGGAAGAATGGATTATCGATCAGTTTCTACGCACCTTGGACGAATGTGGACTCAAGAAGCCTTGGTATTGGGACCTTTTGATGGACGAACTCGACATCTACCATCACATGATCTACGCGAGCGCTTACAGTTATCGTGCGACTTTATGGTTCAATTTCGTAATACCGGGTCCAGCAGAGAGAAAGTGGCTACGGCAGAAATATCCTAAGTATTGGGACGACATGGATGCCGTTTGGGAACAGGTCAGCGAACGTTGGAGAACTGTGGGGCCGGGACCTTCAAATGAGTTCGCCGTGCACGGGACTGTCCTGCCAACTTTTTGCGATCTGTGTCAGTTGCCGCTAAGCGCTGGTACGCCACGTAAGAATACTGCGAGAGTCCTCGTCCACGAGGGGCGCAAGTACATCTTCTGCTCGGAGCCGTGTCAGTGGATTTTTTTGCATGAGCCTGAAAGGTACGCCAATCACACGGACGTCGTAAAACGCGTTCTCTCAGGAGAGGCTCCAACTCAACTTCCCGATTTACTTACAGAGTATTTCAACCTCACCCCTGATACTTGGGGCAAAGACGCTTATAGCGGCAACTACGAGTGGCTCGAATCGCTCGGAGCCCAAAAAAAATCTGCGGCGTAGCTTGCCGGAAAGACGTTTATGCCCATTCCTCTTTATGGCTTCCTGCAAGGGGACACCGTAGGTCTTCTCATTCTGGCTGACGAAGGCGACACACTCCACTCACTTGCACAGAGGCTTCAGGGTGCGGCCAGCCTTCGGGTCGCCGGCAGAGACCGGGTTCAGGTACTTTACAACGACAAAACAATGGACCCAGCCATAACCATCGCACAGGCCGGGTTCCAGGCATTGGATCGGTTTGATGTCATCTCAGGGTAACCGTGATGGGCTTTCAAAAAGTTGCGCAAAGAGAAGACCTCTGGAGTGGCGAAATGATGGGGCTAGAGTTGAATGGGAAGCGCATTCTTCTGCTCAACGTGGAAGACCGCATTTATGCATACGTTGACGCTTGTCCTCACCAGAATAGTCGTTTGAGTGAAGGCACTCTGACGGACAAGATTCTCCGTTGCGCGAGGCATCAGTGGGAATTCGATGTTTGCAGCGGATCTGGCGTGAACCCTCAGAATGTCTGTTTGAAGCCGTTTCCGATCAGGCTCGATGGAGAGGACATTCTTGTCGACACAGATCCCGTCACGACTTTAGAAGCTGCTGTGGAAGGAGAAAAATACCGATGACGGAAGAGGTTTATAACCGAGTAGGTCCCGTTCTCCAGTCGGGAACCGTGACCAACGCAATCATTGCAGCGATCAAGGATCTCAACAACGACGTTTTGATCGTGGACCGCGGCGCCTATATGAGAGTGCTGGTTCCGCAATGCTGTGTCGTGACCCGGTCTGCAATCGAAAAGCACTTGGGACGCCCGTTTCGTTTTCCAGGCGAACTGGAGACGGTGATGTCGGCCTTCAAAGGGTCATTTCATCTGAACCAGGACGATGCGGCATGGCGGTTTGCACGGACTCGCAATTCCAGTTAGACGACGAGGGTTATTGTCCTTCGGGGGTTCTATGCCTCAACAGAAGACCTACTGGCATCTTTTGCAACAAAAACGGATGCCCACGGAGTACGAAATCGTGACTTCAAAGCTGCTCTGCTATACCGGCGAGGGCTTTACCGGAAAGCGATTCGAGCTCGATGTCCCTTTGAAAGACTGGTACCGGCGATATCAGGAAGAGTCCCCACTCGTGTGCAGTTCGTGGGAAAAGTTCGGCGACCCACGAGAGACAACCTATACCAAGTACACCGATCTGCAACGAAAAAAGGAAATCTTCGTGGATGGGATCCTGAATGAAATTGAGGTTACCGGATATGATGCGCACCTTCGCCCTGCCTGGCTGCACATATTCCCAAGAGTGGTTGCTCCGTTCCGGTACCCGGGCCATGGTTTCCAAATGATCGCATCCTACATCGGTCAGATGGCCCCCAGTGGGCGGATCACAATCGCATCCGCGCTCCAATCTGCCGACGAGATGCGTCGCATTCAGCGAATTGCTTATCGCATCCGGCAACTTCAGCAAATCTACCCTGAATTGGGGGCGGACAGCAGACGTTTGTGGCAGACGGACCCGATGTGGCAACCGCTGCGTGAAGTGGTCGAGAAACTGCTCGTCACCTATGATTGGGCGGAATCCTTCGTCGGGTTAAACCTGGTACTCAAACCTCTCATCGACGAGTTATTCATGGATTGTTTGAGCGATCTGGCTGTTTATGAGGACGACTACTTACTCGGGCAGATATTTTATTCGTTAAATGAGGATTGTCAGTGGCACCGGCGGTGGAGCGAGTCCTTGGTTCGAATGGCGATTGAAGATAACGTCCGCAATCGGGACACAATTCAGGGGTGGATCAATCAGTGGTATCCACTTGCAGCCCGCGCGGTGCACGCATTTGCATTGCTCTTCGAAGACGCTTTGGAGCGGACCGGGACGCCACTGCTGCAACATGTAGGCGAGAAGTTAGATCGCTATTATCGCGATTACCTCGGATCAATGAAGCTCGAGCGTGCTGCGTGAGTCTCTGGGCCTCTGCACCGCCGTCCCTGGGATACGAGAGGACGACGGCCCAGGCGGTTGCTGGAGAGGCGGAAGCTGCAGGGTAGAGGACATGGGACGCTGACTGAAACCAAACTGGGCGACTTGATAACCGCTTGCTGGACGCGGTGGAAGCGGTGGTTCCGCCAATAGACGACCATTCTTTCCAGGCAAAAGAATGACTTTCCGCAGGGTCTCAGTGCGAAATGCTCAATATCGGCTCTCGCCGATTTGTCGCTTAAGACCTGTTATGTCAAAAGGCCATCTGTGCTAACTTGCTAGCCACGACGGACAGGGCTAACCCTGTCAGGCGACCCGAGCCGGTCGCGGTTGAAACGACCGGCTGGCTCCTCTAAAGTTAGCGTGCAACGGTAACAAGAGCCTCAACCACGTTCCCAGAAGACGAAGCGGACTTCGCCGCACGCATCGTCTGCTGTTCCCGTCGAGTCGGGCTCAGTTCGCTGAATTCACTCCTGCCTGGCATCCATACCTGGTACAAGTAGTGTTCGTTTCCGTTGTACCTGTGGAAGAGCACACGTCCCCTGGACTGAATGTCCCTCAGCCCCATGGAAGACACCGGCAAAAGCCGATTCTGGTGGGTGGTGACGTTGGAAACAAGCAGCTCGAAGGCGTTGAGCGGCCTGATCTCATACTGGCCCGCATCGAACTGCTGACCGTTTGCCGAGAATGCAAATGGAACACGAGCGGTGATGGTCTCCTCTTGGGCCTGCATGGTCGGCGTGAGCGCGAAGGAACCCGCGACCAGGGACAGGGAAAGAAAGATACGGCCTAGTGTCGAAATGCATGACATGAGAAACCTCCTCCAAGACGCCAGCGGTCGGTCTACCTTTGTTGACCGATGATGTGTGCCTAAGCTGCGCTGGAAAGACGATTGCCTCAATGCAGTGTCGGTAAAATCCATGTCAAATCGATGTCAAATCGCGATCGTCATCTATCTCACGCTTGGTTCCCGCTTGCGCCTCGAGAGACAGCGACGATCCAGAACCTGCAGCCGATTCGAAACCTGGAACGTACCGCGGAACCGGTCGGCGATCGCGAAAGGATGAGCATCACGCAACCCACATGGGCAAGCTGACGAATACAGCGGCGCAAATCTGGCGTTTCGGAGCCTTTGAATTCGACGCGTACAGCATGGAGCTGCGTCGCGCCGGGATCCCGATCAAGCTACGAGAGCAACCCTCCCGTATCCTGGCGTATCTCCTTGAACATGCAGGTCGAATGGTCACGCGAGAGGAGTTGCGTCAGCTTCTTTGGCCTTCCGATACTTTTGTTGACTTTGACCATAGCCTGAATACTGCGGTCATGACCCTGCGGGACGCTCTGGGCGACTCCGCGGACAAACCGCTCTATATTGAGACTCTTCCCAGGAGGGGCTATCGCTTCGTCGCGCCAGTATCGTTGGGGCCGGCTGCGATCGAGGCCGAAGCCGAGCAGGTTGCACCACTGCCGCACACTCTTTCGGCTGAAGGTCCGAGACCACCTGCCAAGCTCCTCTATCGAAGGTGGTGGGTCATTCTGGTCCTCACTGCATTTATCTTGATCTGCCTGGCATACCCTCGGCTGAAAATAAGGATTGATGAAGCATCGCGACTGTCGGAGATGCAGCATCTCACGGTTGTTCCGCTTACGTCCCTGCCCGGAAATGTGACCTCACCTAGCATTTCCCCGGATGGAAGCGAGGTCGCATTCGGATGGGACGGTGAGACAAATGGTGCAGGATACGACGTCTATGTGAAGGTGATAGGTTCCGAGAACCCATTGCGCATCACTCGGCATCCTGCCGCGAAACTATCGATAGCTTGGTCGCCCGATGGGCGCCTCATCGCGATCAGCCGCGTTTCAAAAAACGAGGATTCGGGGATCTTCCTGATTCCGCCGACCGGCGGGCCCGAACGGAAGATTTATTCTCGAAGCTCCACGTACTGGTATGGGAATGAACTCAGCTGGTCTCCTGACCGAAAGTATCTCGCGTTTACAGATCACCCGGAAAACTCCTACCAATCGATAATGCTTTATCTGCTTTCGATGAGCACATTGAAGGTGATGCCAGTGAAGACGGATTGCAAGGACGCCGTCTTGCCTTCTTTTTCCCCAAAAGGCGAACTTCTGGCATGGGTTTGTGCGGATACGTATTCAAGCCAGTCCTTACGTCTCCTGCATTTGGACGATGGAAGCGTCACAGAGCTACTGCAGGGCAATGAGGGGCTCGGCGGCATCGGCTGGTCGAGAGATGGCGACAACATTCTGTACAGTTCCCCCATTATTCGAGGCGGTCTTTGGGAACTCGCTCTCGCTCACCCGGAAAGAGCGCAAAAACTAACGATTGGACATGACGTTTCGGATGTGACGGTGAGTTCGTCCGGCCATCGCCTTGTCTATGTGCAAGGCTCGACTAATACCAACATCTGGCGGCTTGATCTTCAAGGATATCGAGCGCAAGCGCACAAGTTAATCGTCTCATCGGCTGAGCAGGAATCACCCAGCATCTCGCCGGATAGCAGAAGAATCGCGTTTGAGTCTAACCGCAACGGAACCCTTGAAATATGGGTCTGCGATGGCGACGGATCCAACGCCCTCCAACTCACTTCCTTCGGTGTTCAGACTGGCACACCACGCTGGTCTCCCGACGGAGGTCTAATCGCTTTTGACTCACGAGTCGGTGGCCAATCCAATCTGTACACGGTCGATCCGGCGGGAGGCATTCCAGGCAAACTCAACATCGACGTATCCGACAACTCTATGCCAAGCTGGTCACCAGACGGGAAATGGATCTATTTCACGCAGGGTGAGAACATTGGCGAACCTTCCGTCTGGACGGTGCCATCGCGCGGTGGTCATGCGGTGCAGCTTGCGAGCGCTCCAGCAGCCACGCCTTTGACGTCCCCTGACGGTCAATATGTCTACTTCTTCCGAAGAAGGAGGCTTTGGCGCATGATGGCAGATGGCTCTTCGCCCGAAGCGGTACGAGGTATGCCGGAGCTAAGTTTCCAAGGAACCGAATGGTTTCCCTCTAAAGCGGGAATCTACTTCATGTCCCACGAGAACTCTAAGACAACGATAGAGCTATACGACACCAAAACCCAAAAGATTCGCCCTGTTTTCTCGCTGGAGAAGTCTCCTCCGTATTGGATCGGCGCAATGCCGGTTTCTCCGGATGGTAAGTGGATGCTGTTCCCACAGATCGATGGGCATTCCAGCAACCTGATGATGATTGAAGGCCTGCAGTAGCTCACTAAGCGCGATGCAATGCCTTCCGGTCGCCACGTTAGTCTCGGACAGTCGGCTAATGAGACGTTCGCAAGCTATTGATTTACATGGTTTTGCATGGTGGCGGTGGACAGAATCGAACTGTCGACCTACGGGTTATGAGTCCGTCGCTCTAACCATCTGAGCTACACCGCCCGGTGTGGATGACTGTCTACGCTCCAGGAAGGACTCCCGCAGCAGGAAGCAAGTACTCCCACGCAGCCAAGTCCAATGATACTTGATTCTCCGCCTCGGGTAAACGCCTCCCCTGTGCATCCCCCCCACGCGTCCTACACATTAGGCTTGCTAAACACGCGTACGGGACAATCGAACGCGTCTGATCCGCCACACCCTATATCCCTACACCCCGCCCTTCACTTGCTCCTTCGGCCCTCTCCATGCATCATGGAACTGCCCACTATGGATCCCGTCGCCTCTTCCTCTGCCCGACCGACCGTGCGCTCCAAAGAGCCCCGCTGGCCCGCCATGGTCGCCATGCTTGCTGTCGGCGGACTGCGCCTGGCGCTTCCCGAGAACCTCTCTGGCGGTCCTAACTGGCTGCTGCTCACCATCGTCGTCGTCCTCATGATCCCCACCGTCTGGTCCCGCTACACTGACAACCACACCCTCAACCAGATTCTTGGCCATCTCCTCACCGGCATTGTCACCGTCGACATGGTCTGGTCTCTTTATCTCCTCATTCGCGCGCTCCCCGTGCATACCGAGAGCCCGCGCGATCTTCTTCGCTCCGCCGGTGCCCTCTGGCTCACCAACATCCTCGTCTTCGCCTCCTGGTACTGGAGGCTCGACGCCGGTGGCCCCCACGCCCGCGAGATGCGCGGCGCACAGACCGACGGCGCCTTCCTCTTCCCTCAGATGACCCTCGACGCTGCCGCCCGCCGTGAGATGGGCGAGGCCTGCTGGACCCCCGGCTTCATCGACTATCTCTTCCTCGCCTTCAATACCAGCACCGCCTTCTCCCCCACCGACAGCCCCGTCCTCTCCCGCTGGGCCAAGTCCCTGATGATGATCCAGTCCCTCATCTCCTTTGCCACCGTCGTCCTGCTCGCCGCCCGCGCCGTCAACATCCTGTAGGTTAAGCTGCTCGGACGCTGTATGGCTCGATCTCGTTGTCGATGAGAAGCCGCTTGCCCTTGCCGACCACGCCTTCCAGAAGGGTGTATTTCGCCGACGCGGTCGGCGGGCTCCGCGCTCCGCTCTTCAGGTAGTCCGTCAGGTAGAGTTCTTGCGCCGCGGTCCAGCCCGTCATGTACTTCACCGTCAGCATCCCGGCGAAGAACACGAATGACAGCAGGATCGCAGCCCAGGTCCACACCGGTGTCCGGCTCGGCCATGCTTTCGTGTACTCCTTACGTCCCCACTCCGCCATGCTCTACACCTCCTCCGGTTGGGTCTCGTCGGTCTCCTTGCTGGCCGCGCGAGCGGCCTGCAGGCGCTCACGCGCCCGCTCGATCAGGCCACGCAGCTCCGGCTCCGTCAGTTATAAAAGCCGAATGTTGGACGCATTTGGCCTTACTAATGAGTCCAAATGACGCTTCCGGACTCATTAGTAAGGCCAAATGCGCTTGACTAAAATCTCTTTCTGGGGGATTATTGGACTCGTATATGAGTCCGGAATCGCCTTTTGGCATCATATATAAGACCAAGGTGGATTATGGCAAAACCATCGCGCACCTATTCACGTCAAAACATCGAAGCCGTCGAATTGTTGGCCGAGATGATTCGCGCCGGCAGGATCGAGCGGAAGATCACTACGCGAGACATGGCGACACGAGCGGGCGTCTCCCGAACCCTCCTGCAACGCATTGAGGAAGGTGATCCGAGCTGCGCTATCGGGGCCGTCTTCGAAGTCGCTGTCATCGCAGGTGTCCCTCTATTCGAAACCGACCCAGACCGGCTCCAGACACATCGGGCGGCGCTAAGGGAGAAACTCAGCTTGCTGCCCCAGCATGCACGCAAATCGAAGAGGGTGATCCACGATGATTTCTAAGGACGACTACAAAGAGGCATACGTTTGGATTTGGCTCCCCGGAGAGACGAAGCCCGTCGTCGCTGGCGTACTGCAGCGCGTCGGAAATCAGTTGCTGTTCAACTATGGCCGGAGCTATCTGGCGAGAGAGAACGCGATCTCGATCTACGAGCCCGAACTTCCTCTTCAGGCCGGTGAGATCCCACTCGCAGACGGCCTCTCGATGCCTGGCTGTATTCGAGATGCCTCCCCCGATGCCTGGGGGAGGCGTGTTCTGATCAACCGCGTGCTCAGCGTCAAGGGGAAGGAAGCCGCCAGCCACGATCTGGGTGAGTTGACCTACCTTCTGGAATCCGGCTCAGACCGGGCCGGTGCCCTGGACTTCCAGGTATCACCGTCCAAATATAAGCCACGGAGTATGAACCAAGCCTCCCTGGCCGATCTGCTGCGTTCGGCGGAGCAGGTAGAAAAAGGAGTTCCTCTCTCTCCAGAGCTGGATAAAGCTCTTCAGCACGGGACGTCGTTGGGTGGGGCCAGGCCCAAGGCTCTCCTGACATCCGGTGATAAGAAGTTCATCGCCAAGTTCTCTATGAGCACAGACATCTACAACGTCGTGAAAGCAGAGTACGTTGCGATGCGATTCGCAAGCCTGGCGGGGCTCAATGTTTCACCGGTGCGGATGGAAGCAGCGCTCGGCAAAGATGTGCTACTGGTAGAACGCTTTGACCGCGAGCAGCAGAAAGGCGGATGGAGCCGAAAGGCGTTCGTGTCTGCCCTTACGATGTTCGAACTCGACGAGATGCTGGCCAGGCACGCAAGCTACGAGACGCTGGCGGAGATTATCCGGCGTCGCTTTCAGAATCCCCAGGAAGACCTTCGCGAGCTATTCGGAAGGCTTACCTTCAACATCCTGTGCGGGAACACCGATGACCACGCACGCAACCACGCCGCATTCTGGGATGGAAAGAATCTGCGTCTCACCCCTGCCTACGACGTATGCCCGCAACTTCGCACCGGCAACGAGGCCGGGCAGGGCATGTTGATCGAGGGCAACGAAAACAGGAGTCAATTGGGATTGTGTCTGAAATCTGCGCCGCAATTCCAACTCACCGATGCGGACGCGCGCGCCGTCATTTTGCGGCAGGTTAATACCATCCGGGCACACTGGGATGGTATCTGCGATGAGGCGAATCTATCAGCGGCAGACCGCGCGCTCCTCTACGGCAGACAGTTCCTGAATCCTTTCGCGTTCTATGACGCGCCTGAAGAGATCAGAACTGCCGGCCAGCTCTAACCGAACGGGAACACCGCGAGTACGGAAAAGGCGCGCTTCGGCTGATCCAGTTGCTCGACCTCAGCGAGGTCTCGCACATCACGCTGTACGATGACCTGGATTTTTGATTCGTCCAATTCGGAATATATGCTCCGTCTGATTCGGATCAGCTCCCGCTGCGAGAAGCTAACGGTGCAGAGATTAGGTGGAGTACATTAGGGGTACACCACAGATCCAAAAAGATCCCAAAACTCCCTTCTCTATCGGCGGTTCGATCCCGTCGCTGACAACCACCGTTAGGCTCAGCGCCGCGGTCCGTTATTTCAAAGAGAACGTACCGTAGAGCATCCGCGCCAGCACGATACCTCCCGCAACAGCGATGAGGACGCTTAGAAGCGTTCCGATCAAAAAGTATTCGGCAAATCGAGCGTCTTTTAGCTCTGGGAAGCGGGCGATAGACTTGCCCGTCAAAATCAGCCCGACCATCGCGGGAGACTGGGCCGCGATGGCTGTAATGATCAGAAAACGTTCGATCCAGCCTATGTACATCCCAGCATTCTTGAGTTGCTCTGGGGTCTCGGTTCCCGTTGCGCCAGCAAGGTTCGATGACAACCCCTTCGTGAAGTAGCGGATGAAGTGGCCACCGGCAAACATAACTCCAGCGTAGATCGTGATTGCCACCAGCAGATGGAATCTGGCTTTGGCGGTCATGATCGGCCACCAACCGAATAGCCATGCTGCATGGAGCCTAGCGAGGATTAAAACAGCCGCCGCAACGGTCAGGATATGCAAGAGCTGATCTGTGACGAAAAGGGTCGTATTGTCACAGCTCTTCCAACGCGCAGTAATAAGCCCCTTGCAAGTATCGATCCCAAAGTGAACCAATAGGTAACCGATGATTACCAACTGGTCGAACCAAGAAAAGAACGAAACGTTCGCGAATAGCAGCAGACAAGACCAAGCAACCGCATAATGAATTGCTATATGGACGAGCCGAGCCCACGTTCCCTTCCCCTTGTTGTGAGCGATCCAATTCGATTGCAGTGGAAAGTCCGCCAGCAGGTGTGCGAGCAGAAGGGCCAGGAGCATAGTGAGCGCGGGATGCACGATAGTGTTCATATTCATGGATTTGTACTCATTCGTGCAATTGAAAAGTTTTTCGGAACAAGGCCCCCATAGTATCTACTGTCTCGATCATGTGCCAGTAGTGGGCCCGTTTGAGCGTCCTAGAAACAGTGGAAACCCCAACGCCAAGCTTCTGGGCTGCATCTTCCTGTCCGGTACTATCAATCAGGGTATTTATCGTCTCCCATTGCTTCGCGGTCGTGCCTTCGATAAGGGTGTCATGCAGGTGGTAGACCGTGTTGGCAACAGAATCGAACTCCGCTACACCCGATTCAAAGCCGCTCAGGATACGGAACTTGGGAGAATTCTTACTTAAGCGTTCGACAACCAACCTGGCTCTCTCGAACGCCGGCCCACCAGCAAATCTGTTTATCGGAGTCTTGCGGGCTTCGCTAACCAAGCCGACTCCCACTGCGATCCACAAATGACTGGGATAGAAAAAACGACGGAGGTCGAATATGACGCGGGGGGTGTGCTCCGGTTCGGTCAAAATAGTTTGGAATTCGTCCCAAACGGTGACCGCATATCTGGACACGATCAACTTCTCGCGAAGGTGTAAATCAGATATCTGTTTTAGCGTCTTATCCCTCTTGAGGCGAAATGATTCAACTTTGCGCGAGCCGACAATGTCGGCTGTAATCACAGAGAAGCGCTCTTGCTTCGGCATCTGACCTCCGTTATTGTATGTTTTTGTACAATAACAGATTTTTGTACGAATTGGTGTCAGATGTCAATCACTAGGCTTTCAAATTCGAAGGCATTCAGCGGTTCCATCAATTGCGTATACGAAGACCGCATCAAGGGTGCGGCAGAAACGCGATCAGCGCAGACTTCGCACCCGATTCGATCTTGATGGAGCGGCGGATGTATGCATTGCCTTCTGTGGTCGCGGTGGGATAGCAGAGAAGCAAGCTCTGACGGTCGGGGTCATCGGAATCGACTTCCACGCGTGCCCGATCTGCGTTTAGGTTCGCAGCCTGGAGCGTCTGCCGCAACAGCGCGCTCAACTGCTCCGGTTTCATGGCGGGCGCGTGGGCGCTCTCATGGGAAACGTCATGCCCTAATGCTTCCGGCAGTTTCTCCCGGTTATTGGTGTAAAGCTGCGCGTCCTCCGCGCCACGCGAGACGGCGACGTAAGCCATGCGGCTGTTGAGCAGGTCTTTCGCGGCCGGCTCGGTATCGACGTGAATTAAGACGCGCTTTGGCTTCGGGTTTTCATCTACCGGGCCTTTGTGGGCAGACTCGGTTACCTCGTGACTCGAGGCAAAGAGCGACGTCATATTGCGGATTGGCGCGAGGACAACGGAATTCGACAAATTCTCTCTGGAGCACTCCCGCAGAGCACCGTCAAGGCCGTCTTGAATAACCAGAATGTTGCCTCGATCTATACGGTCTTCGGTCAGTTAGAGGCCACGATTCTCGAAGAAGTGAGTCTTGTCCTCTCGGGCCGCCGCTCGGCCTCCGACAGCTTCGAGAATGCGAAGGAGCTTCAACAAGCAGTGTCGAAATTTGTAATCGCGAATAGAGATCCAAATCAGTTGTAGAAGGCGTAGCGCTCACCGGGCAGGATGTTCTTTGCCACCGTAGTAACGTATGCGTGCCGACAGTTAATTTCCAATTTCCAAATTGGAAATTCCAGCCTATAGTTGACCCATGCAAGGCCAGGACATTGTGCTTCTGCTAAAGCTCGCCATCCAAGGCGAATCGCGAGTCCTGTCCAAAAACTTAGCGGAAAGCCTCTTCATCTCTCCGTCCGAGGTCTCGAAATCCCTGAAGCGTAGTGCCGAATCGGGCCTGCTCTACGTTGCCAATGGCGAAAAAAGAGTTAATCGATCTGCGCTGTTGGAGTTCTTGTCCCATGGGTTCAAGTATGTCTTTCCGCGAGCAAAAGGCTCTCTTGCTCGCGGGGTCCCTACGGCGCTGGCTGCGGAACCTCTGAAGTCGCGCTTTCTGGGTGATGGCGATCCTCCTGAAGTCTGGCCCTACGCTGAAGGAACAGTTCGAGGAATTTCATTTGAGCCTCTCTACAGAGGCACGCCCAAAGCCGCTCTGCGAGATCCCAAGTTCTATGGGGTTCTCGCACTCTGCGATGCGATCCGTGGCGGGAGAACGCGAGAGCGAAACCTCGCTATCGAACTGCTCGGCAAGGAGTTCAATGCCTGACCCAAACTTGCCGCTGCGGGAAGATGCGGTTTACAAACTCGCTCCTTTTCTGGATGAGATTGTCTTCGTTGGCGGCATCACCCTGGGGCTGCTGATCACCGACAAGGCTGCCGCTCCGATTCGTGGTACCACCGACGTTGATGTGATTGCTGAAATCGTCACGTATGCGGATTGCATCGCATTCTCGGAACGCCTCCGCGAGGCCCATTTCATAGAAGACGCAGGGGAAAAGCCGCTCACCTGCCGGTGGCACAATGGTGCTCTGACAGTGGATGTATTAGCGCTCAACGAAGAAGTCCTTGGGTTCACAAACATCTGCGCTTCGCCATGCGTCTACAGTCACTCTGCCGAGCGGACGATCAATCCGAGTCATTACTGCGCCGTTTTTCCTAGGAACGAAGATGGAGGCGTTTCGTGGGCGCGGCAAGATGGATTTTCAGGCCAGTCATGATCTTGAAGATTTCGTTGCTGTAATCGAGGGCCGGGATACCTTGCTTCAGGAAGTTGCAGAATCTCCGCAGGAGCTTCGGGTCTATCTTGCCGAAGCAGCAGGGACCCTACTTGCCGAGCGTCGCTTCGTCGATGTGCTTCCTGGATTCGTATTAGATAACGAACGGGTTCCGCTTATACTGGATTCACACGCTTGGAACCGTTCTGAACAACCAATTCGGTGCAGTTGATCCGTGGGCAGCATACCTTGCAGCATTGGAACAGGTCACGCCTAAGCTCGTCACCGATAAGGTGAACCTGAGCGAAGCGGCTTGCAGTTGCATCGCAAGCCGCGCAGTCGAAGGATCTGCGGTTTGACCGCACAGCAGCTCACTCAGAAAGTCATCCCATGTCGACTCTCCGCACCCTCGGCGTCATCCCCGCCCGTCTCGCCTCCAGCCGGCTGCCGCGCAAGATCCTGCGCGAGATCGCCGGCCGCCCCATGCTCGCCTGGGTCTACGAGGCCGCCCGCGCCTGCCCCCAGCTCGACCACCTCGTCGTCGCCACCGACGCCGAAGAGATCGCCGCGCTCTGCCGCGCCAATGGCTGGCCCGTCGAGCTCACCTCCCCCGACCTCCCCAGCGGTACCGACCGCGTCCACGCCATCGCCCAGCGCATTCCCGCCGAGATCTACGTCAACATCCAGGGCGACGAGCCCCTGCTCAAACCTGACCACCTCACCGCGCTTCTAGCCCCGTTCTCCTGGCCCCACCCCCGTTTTGCGATAGACGTCACCACCCTCAAGGTCGTCTGCAACGCAGAGAATATCGCCAATCCCAACGCCGTCAAGGTCGTCACCGCCGCCGACGGTCGCGCCCTCTACTTCTCCCGTGCCACGATCCCCTACGACCGTGACCAAATCAATCCCGACTACTGGAAGCACATCGGCCTCTATGCCTACCGCCGCGAAGCCCTCCACCGCTTCGCCGAGCTTCCACCGAGCCCTCTCGAGCGCACCGAGCGCCTCGAGCAGCTCCGCCTCCTCGAAAACAGCTTCAACCTCTACGTCGCCCCCACGGAGCACGACACCATCGGCGTCGACACTGAAGAGGATCTCCACCGTGTCGAAGCTCTCCTAGACACCCGCCACTAAACCGGCGTAGCGCCCAGGATCATCGTTTGCATGATGATCCTGCGGCGGGCACGAACTGCAGGACTGCGCACCAAGATCAGCGCCCACAGCTTCCGCGCCACCGGGATCACCACCCACCTTCAAAACGGCGGCAAGTTCAAGATCGCCCAGCAGTTGGCGGGCCACGAATCCGCGCGGACCACAGGGCTCTATGACCGGCGCAAAGATCAGATTGCCCTCGATGAGGTCGAGCGGATTGCGTTCTGAATTACGACATACGTAAAGCCCCCAATCCCCTCACCCGTGGCTGAGGCCGAGACACTCCCGGCGAATGGTGCCCTTAGGGGGCCCCGGCAGAAAACGGACATAAAGCACGGCAAAGAGAATACAGCCTACCGTGCGAACCGTCAGCGCGCGGGAAGGCATTCAGTAATAGGGTTTTGCGCCGGATGTATCATCGCGGCTTAGCAAGTAACCATCGCAAATGCGCCTTTACAGCGGGCCACTCAGACGGCAGGATGCTGTAGACGCATGTATCCCGCAGCGTTCCATTGCGAGCATAAGAGTGATTGCGCAGTATGCCATCGAACTTCGCACCCAATCGTTCCACGGCGCGACGGCTTTGGTCATTTAAGAAGTGGACGCGGAACTCGACTGCGATGCAATTCCAGACTTCGAAAGCGTGGGTTAGAAGCAACATCTTCGCTTCAGTGTTGAGCGCTGTTCGCTGTACCCCGCGCGCGTACCATGTGGACCCAATCTCCACTCGTCTGTTTACCTTGTCTATATTCATGTAGGTAGTCATCCCAACAGCGCGCCCCTGGCTGAGGGCGGCGAAAGGAATCATCGCGCCATTCTCTCGAAGGGCGAGCCTTCGTTCGATCTCTTTCCTCATGTTCTCGGGCTCTGGCGCATTGGTGTACCAGAGGTTCCAGAGTTCGCCGTCACTTACTGCGCTTGCGAGCTCATCATGGTGCTCTAACGACAGTGGTACCAGCTCGACCGTCGCACCGGAAAGCTGCACCAAACCGAAGCCGATGGGCTGGGAAGTGGAATTGAAGCCATTCGTTTGCATAGTCTTAATTTAGCGAGGCATCTCTCCAGCTCGGCGAATTGCGAACGGGCTTCAAGATTACCCACGACAAGGGACATTGTCTTGGGTAAATTGTTGTTGACCGAGGCTCGATCATACGTGTCTCGAATTTCCCGGAACTGGGTGCTGGTATTCTGTGGAAGAATCCTCAGGGAGTGGCATGCTCGACGTTCATCCGCCGCATAGCAAGATACATGGGATTAGCGATTTTCTCTTACATCTTTTTACGATTACAGTCGGACTGCTCATAGCGCTTGGGCTCGAAGGATGTGTGGAGTGGCAGCATCATCGACACCTGGTACACGAGTCTGAGACAGAGATACGGCGCGAAATTGAGGAGAATGCGAAGGGGATCGGTCCGCTACGGCAGCAGGTTATCGACCAACAGAAACAGCTTGACCAAGACCTGTCGGTGCTAGCCGAGCTGAAGATGAACCCGAAGGCCAAGCATCAAAACCTTTCCTTTTCGTTCAGGATGCTGACCTTCGATGATGTGACATGGAAGACGGCACAGACGACTGGAGTCTTAGCGCTAATGCCCTATGACGATGCGGCGCTCTACTCGAACATCTACAACACACAAAGTGGGTTAGATGACGAGCAGAAACAGATTATGGACGATGTGATGCGAGCTGCCTCTCTGATGGATACGAAGCAGAAGGACGAGGAGCCGACGCCAGCGGAGATCGACTTGATAGCGGAGCGAATTGGAATGGTGCAGCTTCGGCTGAGCTTGTTGAACTCATATATTGATGGGCTGGATAAGGCATACAAGAAGTTTGGGACTGAGCATGCGGGAGGTTAGGGACGGTTTGCGAGTGTGCAATGTCTGCCCGGCCTCCCGCCCGGCGCGCCGGGAGTCATAACGTAGCCCGAGCGCCCTTTGGGTTATGTTGCAATCTATTGCCTCGTATCTAATCGCATACTCCGAAAGCACGTAGTCCACCGAAGTATTCCTCGTCCGGGCGCTTGAGGTTATAGCAACTCGCGCAGAGGCCCAACGCGATCACCTTCTGCCGCTCGCAGGGACAGTGCAGCGTCTTTTGAACGGTCTTCGTCATCCGGTTGCAAACCTCCGAGGTTCATCCGACCAGGGTCGGATGCGTCGCGGTCAACCAGTTCTCCACCAGTTTGTGAAACTCGTTCGCCTTGTGCACCAGCTCGTCCGCTTCGGTCTCGGTGGCCACCTAGGAGTTCATATAGTCGATGACGTTCCGTTTGCGCCGGCAGGCGTCAAAGTAGTCGGCCAGGGCGATGGCTTCAGGACCGAGCGCCAGGGCGATGGCTTCAAAGGTAATTTTTTGGTGCCCTGCGCGTGCACTGACCCGATATCCAGAACACGGGATGGCGATCGAATGAAGGTCGAAGATTATTACGTGCAGAAGCGTAGACTTTCTTCATTCGAAATTTTTCCTTTGCATTCACACGGCAGACCATACATTCGGAAACTTCGAGCCGCGGCCGTTGGGTTATGAACGCCCCCCGGAATGCGTATGTTATTGAATTACGGTACGAATGGCGACTTAGAAGTATCGAAAAGTACGCATTGGGGAGTCAGTTGGGAGCGCGTTTCGACCGTTGGGTTTCCCCGTAAAACGGTCGTGGGATTTGCGATTGGGCCGGTCAGCTGTGCGCCTCGTCGGACGCGAACCTTTAATAGCGCACCGCACTATTAAAGGTTGGATCAAGCGCCCAGGATGGGAGATCATCGGCCACGAGATCGGCCAATCTGAGTCGGAAGCGCAGGTTCTGCCCTTTGAAATGGGGCAACTGGACGACGCAATGATCGGCCAGATTCGTAGCAATCAGCCCCCCACTCCAAGGGATTGGAGTTCGCCCGCTGGGGTGGTTTCGTTTGAAAAGTGTCAGAAATAAGACTATATTTCTGACAGAAGGTAAGCCATGGAACGCTTGACCGAAGCCATTCTGAGGAAGACGAACGAACTACCTGAAGGCGCTCCCGTAAGCGCCAAGATGCTTCTCCACCTTGGAAGCCGTCCGGCAGTTGATCAGTCTCTGTCTCGACTCGCTCGCAGAGGCAAGCTCATGCGTGCTGGACGAGGCATGTACGTGTCCCCGGTTAAGAGCAAATTCGGAACCCATCCGCCGTCTGCCGAAAAGCTGGTCGAAGAGTTTGCGATGCAGCGCGGCGAGACCGTCGTTCCTTCGGGTGCCTCGTCCGCAAACGCTCTTGGGCTCACGACACAGGTTCCCGTTCGCACGGTCTATTGGACATCGGGCCGTAGCCGTAAGCTGAACCTCGGCAAGCAAAGTGTCCAGTTGGAGCATGTACCGTCATGGCAGCTCGCGTTTGCGAAGGAGCCTGCGGGAGAGATCGTCCGGTCGCTGGCATGGGCCGGGCCGGAACGGGTGCAGACCGCCCTGAACGAGATCAAAGCCAAGGTGCCCGCGTCCGCCATCCAACAGGTTGCTCGACAGGTTTCCCGCTTCCCAGGATGGATGGCGAGTGCCTTGAGCCGGGAGTCGATGATTGCCTGAGAACTATTTCCATCTGAGCGCGAAAGACCAAGCCGATGCCCTGGCTGCAGGGGCAGGGGCATCGGCGTCCGGTCGTCCGCCGCACCTTCTGGAAAAAGACATTTGGGTTGTGTGGGCGCTTTCGACGCTGTTCGAGTCCGAGCCGGGTGCCCACCTAGTCTTCAAGGGCGGCACGGCGCTCTCCAAGGCCTACAAAGTCATCCAGCGCTTTTCCGAAGACGTTGATTTGACCTACGACATCCGGGCGCTTGCTCCAGAGCTCGTCGCTGACGCTCCCGAAGGCATCGATGCGATCCCACCTAGCCGGAGCCAAACGAAACGGTGGTCGGATCTGATCCGCAATGAACTTCTGCCAGCGTGGATCAAGGATCACGCACAACCGATCGTTCAGGCTGAACTTGACCGGCTCGGAGTGGGAACCTCCCGCATCACTGAAGACTGCATCTTCATCGACTTCCCGCCCGTGGCAGCGGTTTCGAACTATGCTCTGCCGAGGGTCAAACTCGAATTCGGCGCACGATCCCAGGAGATCCGCGCCCGCGGCAAGTCCTCTAAAGCTCCCCGCCCACCGGAGTAAACTCCAGCTCCAGCGAATTCGCCTTCGCCGTCACCGTCAACTCCTCGAGCGATCGCACCACCCACGTGCACGCACTCAACTCCTCAACCGCGTGCGTGCCCAACACGCCGAGCACCGGACACCCCGCCGCCGCGCCCGCCTGCGCCCCGCTCGGCGCATCCTCCACCACGACACAATCGATCGGCCGATATCCCAGCAGCGCCGCACCCCGCCGGTACGGCTCCGGATCCGGCTTCCCGCGCTCCACCATATCGCCCGAAATAATCCGCGACGGCACCGGCAGCCCCGCCACCTTCAACCGTCCCAGCAGCAGCCGTTGCGTCGCAGAGGTCACAATTGCCCACCGCTCCGGCGGAATCGACTCCAGCAGCGCCCGTACTCCCGGCAGCACCGTCAAGTCCCCGGTATCTTCAATCTCCATTTCCTCGATCACGCGCAGCCCTTCGAGCACCCCCGCCTCATCCAGATCCGGCCGCACCGTCCGAACAATCTCGATCGCCCGCATCCCGTGCGGAATCTCAAACTCCTCCGGATGGGGAAGGTTATACAGAGCCGCCCAGCGCCGCCAGCATCGCACCACCGACCCGATGGAGCTGATCAGCACCCCATCCATATCGAACAAAATCCCCTTCGTCTCGACCTTCACCGAACCCCCACATGAATCTCCACTGGCGTTCCACCACCATACCGGTCGTAGTCCGCCTGGTACCTGCGCTCGAGCGGCGTCGCCCATATCTCCGCCCAGGTCTCAAACACCCCGTGCGGCATCTCTCCGGTCGGCCGATACACAGCGAATCGTCCCGCCGCAATCACGACCTTCCGCATCCCCTCCGGCGCCACCGCGTCCGCCTCGACCGCACATCCGACTACCGCCGTAAACGGCTGCGTGTAGTCGCCCGCATACTCGCAGTACACCCCGTAGGCCGCGTCACTGGTCCGTCCTGGAATGGTCTTGCCATCGCCCATCGCATGGAACCGGCGCCACAGATCACCGATCTTGGAGGGCTCCGCATTCGAAACCCGATCGCTGATCCCAACGATCGTCAGGCGTTCCTCATCCCGCAGTTCGTAGCTCGTCATCGCTACCCCTCCAGCACAAAGGTCCTCGCGGCTTCGAGCACGCGGTTCACCGAGGCCACCGAGCAGCTCTCGCAGTACACCCGCAGCAGCGGCTCGGTTCCCGAAGCCCGCAGCAGCAGCCATGTCTCCGCCGCGTTCTTCTTGCCCGCGCAGTCCGGATTCTCGAGGAAGAACTTGATCCCGTCCAGCGTCTCCACCCGGAGCACCTTTAGCCCGGCAAACTTCTCGCCCGCCTTGATCGCTCCAGCCCGCGCAATCGCCGCCAGCTTCAACCGGTCGTCGATGTGCATGTCGATGCGTCCATACTGATGCTCGCCGAACTCCGCCTGCAGCGTCGCCACCAGCTCGCCCAGCGTCTTGCCCTCATCCGCCATCACCTGCGCCAGCAACAGGGAGTTCAGCAACCCATCGCGCTCCGGCAGATGCCGGCTGATGCCCACCCCGCCCGACTCCTCGCCACCAATCAAAATCTCTTTTTCGAGCATCAGGTCGCACACATACTTGAACCCGATCCCGTGTTCATGCAGCGTCCGCCCATGCTTGGCCGCGATCCGGTCCAGCATCTTGGTCGTGTTGAACGCCCGCGTCACATCGCCCGGCCAGCCCTTGCGCTCCAGCAGCCACTTCAGCAGGATCGCGAAGATCTTATGTGCGTCGACCACGTTGCCATGCTCATCGACCGCGCCAATGCGGTCCGCATCGCCATCGGTGATCAAGCCCGCATCGCACTCGTCCGCGACCACGCGCTGCTGCGTCTCGCGAATATGCGGCAGAATCGGCTCCGGATTGATCCCCGGAAACGCCGGATTAATCTCGTTCCGCATCTCGACAAACGGGACCCGGGCCCGTTCAAAGATCCCCGCAATCACTCCGCGCCCAGCCCCGTACATGCAGTCGATCAGAAACTTGTAACCGGAGTTGCGAATGGCCTCGAGGTCCACAAACCGCGCGATCGCCGCGATGTAGTCCGTATTGAAGTCGGCCTCTTCGATCGCCCCGGCGTGTCCGCGGCCGGCAGCGCTTTGCCTAGATACTTCTCAATCGCCGCGATGATCGAAGGCTTGCCCGACCCGCCATAGCTGGCCTTGTACTTCACGCCGTTCCATTCAGCGGGATTATGGCTCGACGTAATCATCACACCGCCTGCCGCGCCGCGCTCCCGCACCGCATAGGACAGCGCCGGCGTCGGTGTGATCTCCGCCGCCAGCGCCACCGGAATCCCAGCCTCCGCCAGCACCTCGGCCACAACCTTCGCAAACGAGCGCGACCCAAACCGCGTGTCGTACCCGATGCACACCCCCCGCGCCGCATCCTCATGCGCCAGCACGTAGTGCGCGATCGCCCGCGCCGCCACACGCACGTTGGCATAGGTGAAGTCGTCGGCAATAATGCCGCGCCAGCCGTCGGTCCCGAACTTCACCACACTCTTGCTTTCGCTCATACCTGCCTTGCTTTCACTCATACAGCTAGATCAGTTCTTCCTGCCCGGTCTCCGACAGCGTCTTGACCACCTTACCAATATCCTGCGAACGCGACCGCGTCGTAATCAGCAGCGCATCGTCGGTCTCCACCACAACCAGATCGTCCACGCCCACCAGCACCACCATCTTGCCCGGCGCATAGACGTAGTTGGCGCGCGCGTCGATGACCACATCCCGCGCGCTGTCGATCACGTTCGCATCCGTCCGGCTGGAGAACTCCGGCGTCGACGCCTGATGTTCATGCAGCGACGCCCACGAGCCCAGATCATTCCAGCCAAAGTCCGCCGGCAGGCAGTAGATCTCGCTCGCCAGCTCGCCCTTCGCCGACCGAGGCTCGAGCACCGCATAGTCGATTGAGATGTTCTGGCACTGCGGATACACCTCCGCGAACACCGCCTCGAACTCTGCGGTTCCATATGCCGCCGCGATCCGCTCCAGATGCGGCGCAATCGCCGGGCAGTGCTCCCGAATCGCCCCCGCCAGCGTTCGCGCGCTCCAGATGAAGATGCCGCTGTTCCACGCGTAGTTCCCCGAGCGCACAAACTCCTCCGCCCGCTCCGGGTTCGGTTTCTCCGTGAACCGCTTCACCCGCCGCACGCGCAGCCCTTCGCAGCCCTCGAGATCGATGCCAGCCAACGCCGTGTCGACGAACCGTCCCTGCTCGATGTATCCATATCCGGTCTCGGCCCGCGTCGGCGAAACCCCCAGCACTACGATCTTCGGTCCACTCGCGGCCAGCGCAACCGCCGCCCGGATCACCTGCCCGAACCGCGACCCATTCTTCACCACGTGATCCGCCGGGAAGATCCCAATCACCGTGTCCGGCGACCGCTTCTCCAGCAAAAACGCCGCCAGCGCGCACGCCGGAGCCGTGTTCCGCGCCGCCGGCTCGCTCAGAATATGATCCCGTGCCACACACGGAAGCTGCTCGCCGATCACCTCGTCGAGCAGCTCATTCGTGATCACCCAGATGTCCTCGGGGTTTGCCAGCGGCAGCAGACGATCCACCGTCTGCTGAATCATCGTCTGCTCCCCATCGAGCGCCAACACCTGTTTGGCCCGATTGCGTCGGCTCCGCGGCCAGAAACGTGTCCCGCTACCGCCCGCCAGGATCACTGGAGCAAAATTCGCCGCAAACTGCTTCGTTGGTTCCGGCATAACCCTCTATCAAGACTTAGATTTTGAAGTCGTCCAGGCCCGGATGGCTCCGCTGCTTGCGCTGCTCCAACTCCAGCCTGGCCGCGCAGCTTTCTGCGGACACGAGCCGCCTAGCTCAGCTTCGCGAAATACTCCCGCATCCGCTTCACGCCTTCATCAATCACATCGTGCGAGACCGCGTACGACAGCCGGATGTGTTCCGTCGTGCCAAATGCCTCGCCCGGAACCACTACCACATGCGCCTCACTCAGCAGCTTCGCCGCCAGATCCGTCGCCGAGGTAATCCCGCCCTTGCCGATAAATTGCTTCACATTCGGATACACATAAAACGCGCCCTCAGGCACCGTGCAGGTCAGCCCGGGAATCGTCTTGAAGCCTTCCAGCACCCGGTCGCGCAGCTTGATGTAATCCGCGCGCATCTCCGCCACACACTCCTGCGATCCATGCACCGCCGCGATCGACGCGCGCTGCACCATGCTCGCCGTGTTCGACGTGCTCTGCGACTGCAGCTTGCTCATCGCCGCGATCACCGCCTTCGGTCCCAGCGCAAAGCCCGCGCGCCAGCCCGTCATCGCATACGTCTTCGACAGCGATCCCAGCACGATCACATGCTCCTTGCAGTCCGTGAACGAGCCGCCGCTCACAATCTGCCCGGTGTAGTTCAGATACACATAGCACTCATCAAGCAGCACGAAGATCCCGTGCTTGTGCGCCAACCGAACGATCGCCTCGAGATCCGCCGGCGCGACCACCGCGCCCGAAGGATTCGACGGCGTATTCAGAATGATCGCCTTGGTCTTCGGCGTAATCGCCGCCTCGATCATCTGCGCTGTAATGCGGAAGTTCTCCTCTTCCTTGCTCTCCACCGGAACCACCACGCCGCCCGCGTACTGGATAATGTCCTTGAACGAGACCCAGTACGGCACCGGCAGAATCACCTCGTCGCCGTGATCCACCAGCACCTGGATCGCGTTGAACAGCGCCAGCTTGCCACCGGTTGTGAACACGCACTCGTCCGGCGTGTAGTTCGACCCGAAGTCCGTCGCATGGCGATCTACAATCGCCCGCCGCACCTCCGGCGTTCCCGCTACCGCCGTATACCGTGTAAAGTTCTTCTCGATCGCCTCGATCGCGGCATCTTTGATGTGCCGCGGCGTCGCGAAGTGCGGCTCGCCCGCCCCAAAGTCCGCCAGATTGATCCCTTCGGACTTCAACTTCAGGGCAGCTGCGGTAATGGCCATCGTGGCCGACACTTCGATGCGGCCGATCCGGTCCGCAAACACTTTGGTGGCAGTAGCTGTGCTCATACCTCTAGTCTTTCAGATTTATCCCGGGAGATAAAGCCGTCCATCGCCGAATCCCACCTCCAGACGCAAACCATCCGCTCGGGTCATCCTTCTCCCTCGCCCTTCCCCTTGCTCCCGATCCTGACTCCCTTGTACCGTTGCAATCAGTGTCCGCCCCCAGCGTCGAACTCTCCATGATCGTCAAAAATGGTGCGGCCAGCCTCCAGCGCTGCCTGGAGAGCGTCGCTGGCCTCGTCGACCGCATCGTCCTCGGAGACACCGGATCCACCGACGACACCATCGACATCGCCCGCTCCTTCGACGCCGAGATCATCCCCGTCCCGTGGCAAAACGACTTTGCCCACGCCCGCAACTGCGTCCTCCAGCACAGCCGCTGCGATTGGATCCTCGTCCTCGACGCCGACGAGATGCTCGACGCCACCGCGCAAAGCCTCCTCCCCCAGGCCATCGCCCGCCCCGACATCTTCGCCTATGACGTCTGGCGCTGGAACTACGTCCGCACCACCAACAGCTGGTCCGGCGACGAGGGCGCGCTCACCAATCCCATCCTTGTCGAGGTCGCCCAACCCTATCCCGCCTATGTTCGCAGCCGCAGCACCCGCCTCTTTCGCCGCCATCCCGGCATCCTCTTCACCCGTCCCGTCCACGAGGATGTCGCCGAAAGCATCCGCACCCTCGGCCTCGCACACGACCTCGCGCCATTTGTCATTCACCACTTCGGCCAGGTCGAGGACGCGCTCGAGACCCGCCAGCGCAAGAACGATCTCTACGGTGAGATCGGCAGGCAGCACCTGCGTGCGAATCCCACCGACTCCCGCACCCACGTCGAACTCGGCTGGGTCGAATTGGCCCATCGCCACAGCCCTGAAACGGCTCTCCCGCTCTTCTCCCAGGCCGCAGAGCTGACCCCGCGCAACGCCGACGCTTGGCTCTTCACCGGAATCTGCCTCGTCCGCCTCAATCGCTGCGACGAGGCCCTCGCCCCCCTCGCCCAGGCCCAAACCCTCGTCCCCAACAGCACCGTGCTCCACGAAGCCCTCGGCGACGCCCACTTCCAGCGCGCCGACTATCCCCAGGCCAGCCAGGCCTACGCCCGCGCCCAAACCCTCGGCGCCACCTGTGCCCTCATCGAGGCCAAACACGGCTGTTGCGAGATTCTCCTCGGCCAACCTGCACAGGGCCTCGAACGCGTCGTGCAAGCCATCCAGCGAGAACCCGACTGCGCTGAACTCTATGACTTCGCCCTCGTCGCAGCCCAGCTCGCCCGCAAACCGAAGATGGCCGCCCTCATCGCCCTCCGCCGCACCGCCCTGGGCAACACCACCGCACAACACTTCAGCCGCGCCGTAGAGCTCAGCGCCGCGACCGGCGACCGTAGCCGCGCTCTCGCCCTCCTCAACCAGGGCCTCGCCCAGTTCCCTGAGGACCCTACCCTGCTGGCAGCGATGCAACAAGATCCCACTCCATCCCAACCCCAGCACCACACAGATTCGCCGCCGCCCACCCCCTACCTGTAATCCCTCGGCTAGCGCGGTTCCAGACCCAGCGTCATGCGCACAGCCGCTAGAGCCTTCGTCTGGCTGCGGAATGTAGTGAACGTGCCTCGCTTGCCACCGCTGACGCTATACCCCCACATCTCGAGAAAATCAGTCGCAGAGTTGCCTATCGGAATATCCCGAGTGCGGTTCCGAATGGCAAAGGACATTGTTATGCGCGAAAACGCTGAGCTCTTGCCCCCTGTCCCAGCCAGCTTCATGATGTATCTCTGTCCGCCGTTTCCGCAGCACAGCATTGAGAAAGAATCGAGGTTTGGACCTGTGACGAAAAATGATGAACAGTCCGAGAACACTGAAGGTCTGCAGCAGCTTGACCCAGTTAAGCAAATTTCTACTGCCTCACCACACATCGCCGCGTCGTGGTTGAGAGACGGCCAGAACCTCACGTTGCTGCAACGAGTTGGGCATGGTCTAATCTCGCTCGCATACATAAGTGCAGGAGTTGCTGTTGCTGCTGCTGCAAAGCTCAATTTTCAGGAGGGAAGCGTCTTCATGGCTCTCCTTTTTAGCTCAATTGCAATATTCTTCCTCTTCTTCGGAGCGAAAGGCCTACAAAACATATGTCGGTTCAAGCATTTGAGGAACTAATCACCCCATCCGTGCCTCCCAGGAGTAAAGAGCACGCTGCCTCGCAATAAGGGCATACTGTAGGCCTCGCCCTGAAACTCACCGACTACCAAACCGCCTATACCCAGTTCCGGCTCCGGCTCAAGGAGGCGAGGCTGCAGGCCGGTCTGACCCAGGTGCAGGCTGCCCAGGCGTTCGAGCAGCCGCAATCCTTCCTCTCCAAATGTGAGTCCGGCGAGCGACGAGTCGATTTCGTAGAGCTGCAGGCCTTCGCCCGGCTCTACGACGTGCCCCTCAGCTTCTTCGAGTGAGTTGCAGCGAGGACGCGCCGCGCTAGAGTCGCGCATGCTCCGGCGAAGATCAATTGGCAATAGCTATTGTGCCCGGGCGATTCCGATCCCCCCCGCACCCAGACCTGCCGGAGCAGAGCCATACATGATGAGTTGTCCAGCCGAATCGATTTTGTAGATGCTGACTGATGCGGTCCCCTCGTTGGACACATAGGCGATCTGGCCCGAAGGATCAACAAGCATTTGCCAAGGCTGCCCCCCATCGTCAACGATAGGCATCGCAGCCAAGCTGCCATCGGACTCTATGGCAAACTGAGAGATCGTGCCATCCCCACGGTTTACTACATAGAGATACCGTCCGGCAGGGTCAATCGCGACCGAGGCCGGCTCCATGCCCACCGAATACGAAGGAATAGAAGCGGGTGTCAACTGGCCAGTAGCGCCATCAATAGAGAACACAAGGAGCTGATTCAGGCCCTCTTCAGGTGCATACAGGAAGCGTCCCGCTGGATCAATCGCTGGCGCAAAACCGCGACTTCCCCCAGACCCAAAGGCGATTATGCTGGCCGGAGATAGGACACCTGTTACAGAGTTGATGGTGAACACGGCAATCGTCCCATCGCCGTTGCTGCAATAGACAAAACGGTCGAGCGGGTCAACCACAATGCCAGCCGGAGAACTCGCAGGCGAACCGGCAGCAACCTGGGCAGGAGCCATCGGTGTTAGCGCGCCATTGACTGCATCAGCAGCGAACATCGACACCGTGCCATCATTGCTGTTGGCAGAGTAGACAAAACGTCCTGACGGATCAATGGCAAGATATTGCGGATATGCGCCTGTTGGAACAAGGGCGGGGCGATTCGGTTGCAAAACGCTAGTCGCAGAATCGATAACAAACTGCGAAATCGTATTGTCCCGAGCGTTTACTACGTAGACGAATCGGCCCGATGGATCGACAACCAGGCTTTCTGGCAGCTGACCGGTACCGACGCTGGGTGGTTGGGTTGGGGTCCAGAGGCCGGATGACGAAACTCGAAACATGGAGACGGTGCCGGTCTCTGCGCTTTCGACATATGCAGATGAGAGAAGCGAAACAGGCGCCGGCTGAGAAATTGTGGGCTTATATGGAATGACGACATTCGTACAACCTGTTGCCCATACAAGGAGGGCGCCGAATATTACCACACGTTGGAAGCATGTTTCTCTCATAGGTTCAGATAAAAGCCAGAATCGATTAATTGTCGGATCCCCCAAGGTTTTTCTTGCCGATTTTTGTCTTTCTTCCATTTTCGGTATATCCGCGCAGGTCCGCGCACTCGTATATATATGTAACTCACTTGTTGACATATATTGAATCGCGATGCAAAATTCTCGTGACCAATCTTTAGAGAGTCATATACCCACAAAGCCACTCCCCTGCTTTGCAATTCCCTGTGCTCTCATCCCATCCCAACGTCTATTCGCCTTTGTTTCGCAACAGGATCTGACTGATGGCCTGAATTAACAGTCATCGTCAGGAAACCTTTCAGAGCTCGCAAACATAAAGGACAGGACCGTCAATGACATACGCATCACTTCGCCTTGTTGTAATAGCCGCATTCCTAGCATTTTTTTCCGTTTCCACAGCTTCCTGGGCGCAAACCCAGGTAGGAACTGGAGCTTACACAACCGAAACCCGACTAACGAGCTGTGGCTTTTCGGGGGAGTCGTATACGGGGTGGCATTTTGTAGATTCCTCGGGGGGAAATCACCTTTTTAATGGGACGAGTACCAGTTGTATCCCAGCACTCAAAGCCGCAACTATATATGGCGGATTCACTGCTACGTCAACGGATGGGCTATACGTCATCACGACGAGCGGGCCAACAGGCGTCGTGACCGACGCGACCGCATTTCAGGGGTTTGTTGATCCCAAATACATCATCGTGGGCGTCACATATGCACCACCAGGCCCAAGCAGCAATGTGACCTATACGGGCACAACATCCATTGGCAACACAAGTTCCATATCCAGTTCATTCTCTACTGACGTAAACTTCAGCACCTCAACGCAGACCGGTATTTCAGGATGGAGCTCAGGCACAGGTAGTGGAGCGAGCGGATCGGTTACTGTCACTGCCTCGACAGACTATACGCAAGGATCAAATAGCTCTAACACGATCACAGTCAACAAAGCAACCGCACTTTCCTATAAAACCAATGGAACGGGAAATGCTTTTTCCCCGGTGAACAGCGACTATGACACGATCTGGCTCTGGTTGAACCCGCTCGTGATTCTTACGTACTCGCCCGCGACATCAACGTCATTGGCAGGAATCCAATGGAATGGATACGGGTTTGATCCGCTCGATCCGTCAGGGACAGGAGGTCCAGATGTCGTTGGCATACAAGTAGGGTGGCTCAACGGTGACTTCGGTTCGAGCTCCAGCATCAATACAATTCTTGCTCGCAGTTGGGCCACGAATCAAACATGGCCAACAGGAGAACAGCCGGGTCTCACGAGTACAGACATCAGCAATATCATTGCCAGCGATCCATTGACGAGCAGCAGTTATACCTTGCTTGCTTCGGTGCCATCGACGACATCCGACGGGCGGTTCACTCAACTTCCCTACCCTCCAAACCCAATTGATTACTTCCAATCAGGCCCAGGAAACGGAGGTGGGACAACCACAACTTTCACCACGACACAAACAAATACTCAGAGTGTCGCTAGTGGTGCTTCGTCTAGCACTAAACAGGCGTTCGGCATACAAGAGAACTTCGGCGGATCTATTTTTGGGATCGGAATATCAGAAGTCCTCAAGCAGTCCGACACGTTTACGTGGAATAACTCTTGGCTCAATACACTTACGACAACCACATCGCTGACAGACGCATTGTCAGTCACGGGCCCCGGTTGTCCACAAACCACAGCTCCCTGTGTCCCAACGTATACCGGTCCAGGAGAGTTTGTTGTTTATATGGACAATCTGTACGGTACGTTTATGTTCTATCCCGCGAATTAGGTGTCGGGGCGAATATGGGGAGTCTTCCATATTCGCCCTGTCTTACTAGGCAAAGCTCGATCATGAGATCGAGGTCAGCAGGCCGCTTATCAGATGCCTGGTTAGAAAGCGGCCATCTACATTACGAAGCCCGATCGCACACGACGAGGATAACAACTCCTGTGTGCCAGAACTTTCTGTACAGAATTGGTTTTCACACAACAGAGGTCACACAATGAAGAGTACGCTACGCCTCGCTCTAGCCACCTTCTGCATTTGCATGATGTCAGACAGCGCCCCCGCATTAGGGCAAAAGCTTTACCCAGTACAAGGGCCTTTGGCAGCACAGAGGCCCGAGCCGGTATTTACCGGCCACATTAAGCGTCCTCCGTTTGCCGCAGGGCCTCCGTTTTTACTGCTAAAATCCTGGACCCTTGCTGATGGAGAGGTACTGAAGAAGACGATTGCGACTGTGAAGGCCTCTTCCTTGAATACACCGGAACCGGGAACGGCAGCTAGCGACCCACCGCAGCCCAATCTCGCCTTCGCCTGGGATGCCATCTACGGACAAGGATATTTCGCTGCCCAAATTCTAGGCAGAAACCTTTTGCAAGGAGTCTTTGCAGGGAGTCAAGGAACGACTCTCCAAGTAGAGTCGCTGAATGGAAAATTTGGCGTGGCAGTGGACAATAAGGGCAATCTTTACAAGATGGTATGGTAAATGTCCGTTCTCGAGGGCGAGATCATCGCCCTCGGGAAGTGCAACTCGCAATGCCGCGATCAGGTCGGGAGCCGCGCGGAAAATGAGTTTTGACATCGCCGGCTGCGGATCGGGCCGTTTTGCGATCGCCCAAGTAACCGCATCGACCTGTCGACTTTTAATCGAATGGTCGATGCGCAGCTTCAACCAGACTTTTTTCGAGCAAATGTGGCCGGACGAGCTGGGTAAACGCGGGCACGGTCTTCTCATGGATCTCGAGCAAGCGGGCGATTCCCTGCCGGTCCTGTGCCTGTTCGGCCAATTTGGCGAGCACGACATCGGGATTCAGATGGAATTGGTGCACCAGAAACTCATCGGGCGTCTGCACAATGACATCCCAGGGCGCCACAGCCGCCTCCGAAAAGTCCTTGATGTTGAAGGTGACGATGGTTTGGGCGCCGGTGCGCACCGCGGTGGCCAGGACATGCCTGTCCTTGTGGTGATTGGTCATCGCCGGCACCAACTGTTCGTACCCCTCGACCCAACAAATCCTCGAAGTGGACCCTGAGCTGCCCCACCAAACGGGCGGTCTGCTCCCGCGAGTACCCCAGTTTGTTCTCCAGCGCCCGTGTAGTTTCGTCGATGATGTCGTTCGACCATCGCGGGAGACAGAGACGAGGCGGCTCAGCAATGCGCAGCAGCGTATCGCGAAGCACCGCGTTCACAAGAACACATGCGTCCAGAACGACTTGATAGCCAGAGGTCACGAGTCAGGAAGCAAAACCTTATCGTACAGCCCTGCCTCGTCTGCCTCCCTGGCCATGGTGTCGAGCGCTTCCCTGCGTTGGTGATCGCGGCGATGCTTGTAATCGAGCAGATCCTTGAGATAGACGCGGCGGTGCGTCCCAACCTGATGGAACGGCAAGTCGTTGGCTTTGAGCAGTTTCACGAAAAACGGGCGGGAAACGCCCAAAAACTCAGCGGCCTCCTGCGTGGTCAGATCCTGGGTTACGGGGACAACCGAGATCGCTTTTCCCTGCTGGAGCCCGCTCACAACTTTGAGTAATAGCTCATACACGGTGTCGGGGAGCTCTAAGGCCGGCTCCCCGCCGCGGCCGACCAGGCGGGCCTTCCCTTCCTTGCGTAGAAGGTCATGGAGTGCCTGCACCTTCTCCTCTTGGGCTGCAGGGAGCGAGATTGGGTCAAGTGCTGTGGTTGCCATCGGTCCTCCGGAAGCGCAAAGGGAAAGCGAAGAAGATGACGAAGGCAACGCGGAAGAAGTACACGCTGGAGTTCAAGCAGGAAGCCGTACGGCTTGTGGAGTCCGGTCAGAGTCTTGCGTCTGCAGCACGGACTTTGGGCTTGGTCGAGCAGACCTTGTCGAACTGGGTGAAGGCGCATCGTGCCGGGACGTTAGTGGGCGCCAGCGGTAAGGCTCAAGTCAGCGCCGAGCAGATGGAGATCAGCCGTCTCCGTGCCGAGTTGACGCGCGTGACGATGGAGCGCGACATCCTGGGAAAAGCTATGGCGTTCTTTGCAAAGGGCCAGAAGTGAAGTACGCCTTTATTCAACGCCACAAGCGGGTATGGCCGATCCGAGTGCAGTGCCGGGTGCTCCGTGTGAGCGTCTCCGGTTACCACCAACATCTGGCGCGGTTCCGGGAGATCGCGCAACGCCGCCATCTGAGCGACGAAGCACTGCTGGTGCACATTCGCGCGGCTTATGCTGAGAACCGTGGGGCCTATGGTTAGCCGCGCATTTGGCGCCAGCTGCGGGCACAAAGCATTCGCGTGGGCAAGCAGCGGGTGCAGCGTCTGATGCAGGTGCATGGCATTCAGGCACGTGGCAAGCGTCGCTTTCGCGTCATGACCACCGACAGTCGGCATGACCTGCCGATTGCGCCGAACCTGTTGGATCGCAACTTTACTGTGGCCGAGCCCAACACAGCGTGGGCTGGCGACGTCACGTATATCGCCACCGAGGAAGGATGGTTATATCTGGCCGTGGTCATCGACCTGGTCAGCCGTCAGGTGGTGGGCTGGTCGATGCGTCCGGATATGCGATCCAACCTTGTTGTCGATACGCTGGAGATGGCCTGGTATCAGCGTCGTCCTGACAGGAAGGCGGGGCTGATCTTCCATAGTGATCGTGGCAGCCAGTACGCCAGCGGCGATTTCAGGCAGGTGCCGCCGCCGCCCCCAGCGAGTCCACCGACGACCCCAACCGCGCCCTCCTGCAGCGAGGTCTCGCCCCCTTCCCCGCCAACACCGCTCTGCAGCAGGCCATCCTCGAGTGCCCCCTCGACCCCGCCCCACCCTGCTGACTTTACGAGTCGGTACCTACCGCCGCTTCCGCAGCACCCACGTCGTCATGCACCGGTAGTCCTGCACGATCGTTGTCTTCAGCGGATCCACCATCACCCCGCCCAGCTCTTCGGTTAGCCCGAACAGCGTCTCCTCATCCACCAGAAACCACTCCGATCCGTCGCCGATCCGGTAGATATTCTCCCGCAGCTGTTCGAACTCCATCCCAATCCGCGACCCCAGCCGGCAGAACAGCAGCCCGCCCGGCCGTACCACCCGCCAAAGCTCCTCCACCATCGCGAGGAACTGCTCTTCGTCCCGCGCAAAGTGCAGCACCGAGTTGCAGATCACCACGTCCGCAAAGGCATCCGGAAACTCCAACCGCTCGATCGCGCCCACGCGAAAGTTCTCCGCCGGCAGCCCCGGAGCCAGCTGCGCGGCGAGTGCCCGCACATGCTCCACCCCGCGTCGGTCCGCATCCACCGCGAAGACCTCGCAGCCTGCGCGCATCAGGTACACCAGATTCCGCCCATACCCGCATCCAGCGTCCACCACCCGCATCCCGGCGGCGATATTCCCGCGCAGAATCTGATCAAAAACATAGATGTCGATCTGCCCAAACTGTTCCTGAATGCTCAGCCCGGAGTCCGCCATCAAGCCTGCACCGGAGACTTCGCCCGCAGCCGTTCCATCACCAGCGGCGGCACCAGCTCCGATACATCCCCACCCAGCCGGTACACGCCCTTGATCAGCCGCGAGCTCACATACGTGTACTTCTCCGCCGGCATCATGAACAGCGTCTCCAGCTCCGCATCGAGCTTCCGGTTCATCATCGCCATCTGGATCTCATACTCGTAGTCCGAGATCGCGCGGATCCCGCGCAGCACCGCCTTCGCCCCCTGCTGTCGCGCGCAGTCCACCAGCAACCCGTTGAACGTCGTCACCGACACGTTCCCAAACTGCCGCGTCGCCTCGAAGATCATCTCCTCGCGCTCCGGCACCGTGAACAACGGCGTCCCCTTCTCGCTGTTTCTCAGAATCGCCACCACTAGCTCATCCACGATCTTCGCGCCGCGCGCAATCAGGTCGAGATGCCCATTGGTCAGCGGATCGAACGTACCGGGATAGATTGCCTTGACCGTATGCATGCACTGAAAAGCATACCGCGCTTTCCCAGCCGGCAAAACGGCGCAAAATAAACGAACTCGCTTGTAGTCTTCCGCAGGCTCGCCCCGTCTGTCCCTGTAGCAGAGAATTCAATGCTTGAACAGACCCTCAATCCCGCCAGCATCAGCCGCTCCGGACCCGCCGAAGCCTCCTCCCAGTTCGACGCGCCGGTCACCACTCCATTCGACGATCTCGAGTCCATCGTCGCCCTTTACGAGCCGCGCATCTTTCGCTTCCTGCTTACCTCGCTCCGCGATCGCGACCTCGCCCTCTCCCTCACCCAGGACACCTTCCTGCGCGCTTGGACCGCCCGCGCCAGCTTCCGCGGCGACTCCTCCATCAACACCTGGCTGATGCGCATCGCGCTCAACCTCCTGCGCGACCACACCCGCACCAACCGCTTCCGCTTCTGGAAGAAGGCCGCCGCCAGCGCCGTCGATGTTGCCGACGTCGCCACCCACATCCCCCAGCCCGGAAGCTCCGCCGAGGCCCGTCTGATCGCCAGCGAGCAGCTCGCTCTCATCTGGGATACGGTCGCCGAACTCTCCAGCCGCCAGCGCGAGATCTTCCTCCTCCGCTTCGTCGAAGGCCTTGAGATTCCCGACATCTCCTCCGTCACCGGCCTCCCCGTCAGTACCGTCAAAAGCCATCTCTATCGCGCCCTCGGCACCATCCGCAACCGCCACAGCGGCACCGCCGGATCCTCCCATTCCGGGAGCGCAAAGGACTAACCATGACCTTCCACCTCTCTCACGAACAGCTCTGCGACCACCTCCTCGAAGTCACGCCCGTCGCCGATCCGTCCCAGACCTCCCAGGCAGCAACGTCGCCCACCTCCGGCTTCCACATCGTCGAAGATCACCTCCGCTCCTGCCCGCTCTGCGCTGCCGAGCTCAGTTCGCTCCAGGTCTCGCTCAGCAACTTCCAGGCCGCCACCACCCGCTTCGCCAACCAGGAGCTCTCCCTGCTCCGGTCCCTCTATCCCAACCGGATCAACATCCGGTCGATCGCCTCCGCCAACAGCCGGCCAACGGCACGCATCTACCACAAGCCGTTGGTCTGGGCCATCGCCGCCGGCCTGGTCGTCGCCACCAGCATCGGAACCCTCGTTCCCCATGGCCTGCGCCACCAGCCTGCGCTCCACGCCGCCAGCGCAGTGGTCGCTGCGATTCATCCCAGCACACCGGCCGCCGAATCCGACCAGGCGCTCCTTGAAGAGGTCGATGACGACCTCTCCTCCAACGTCCCTTCGGCCATGCAGCCGCTGTCCGATCCCATCTCCACCTCATCCGCGG
>FSYS01001867.1_pt1 | contig 55177 bp, 55 predicted proteins | sample 1638491 | NCBI WGS metagenome assembly FSYS01 (sample SAMEA3914788, study PRJEB12502) | metagenome | biome: forest; material: soil | place: Canada | collected 2011-07-03 | depth 0.1 m | reverse complement strand
TCGGACCAGGAAGGTGACCCGCACACCCCGCATGATGGTACCTGGTGGGCACACGCGGGCTGGATTCTCTCGGGCCGCGCGATGCACTCCGAGACCGCGTTGCTGGGCCGCTATGCTCCGGACTTGACTAAGGATCCGGCCCATGTCTGGCTAAGCAAGTATCACTACGTCCCGCTCGTCATCACCGGCCTACTGCAGATCGCGCTGGGCGCGGTGCTGAGCCCCGCACACCCCGTAATTGGCGGCCTTGGCATGCTGCTCTGGGGAACCTTCCTGCGCGTCACCATCGGGCTGCACGCCACCTGGCTAGTGAACTCGGCCTCGCACCTGTGGGGCGGGCGCCGGTTCGAGACCCGCGATGACTCACGTAACAACTGGTGGGTCGCTGCGCTGACCGGTGGCGAAGGCTGGCACAACAACCACCATGCGCATCCGGTGAGCGCACGGCACGGTCTGGCGTGGTATGAGTTCGACATCAACTACTACGGCATTTGGCTGCTGGGCAAGATTGGCTTGGCGGAGAAGATCAATGTTGCGAAGTTCGATCCGCATAATCCCAAGCCAGCGGGCATGTAGCCGACGCTTCAAAGATGCCAAACGGCGGTCCTCAGGAGTTCCTGATGACCGCCGTTTCTCTTTGCACCTGAATCATCCTCCTAGACCCACAGCAGAGGTTGGCGGACAGGATAGTTACGAATGATCTCGGGATCGGCGGGATCGGGGTTGAGAGTTCGCCAGAGCGCGATATATGGTTTGCGATCGCAGGCCAAGCCGGTGAACAATAGCCCAGGAGAGCGGACGGGAAGCGCGTCGAAATGCTCGACGTCCTGGCGATAGGGCCACGCCCTTTTATCTTTGAGGTACGGGTAGAGAAACTCTGCCGCCTTGCAGAGCCCGCGGCCATCCGGCAGTTGCAGCGTGAGGAGATTCTCGCCTACCCCCTTGAGCGACTGCGCCAGCGTGGCCATAACATCGAAGTTGAAGATGGAGTAGCTATAGGGCTTGCTCCGCGCCAACTCCTTCGGGAAAGAGCCGTCCATGCCCATCTGCGATGGCAGGAGAACATCGACAAACTTCTGGTGCACCTGTTGGCACGTGTCGCCATCCCCGATGAGACGCGCAAACTCCGCCGCCTGCAGGGCCCAGCAGGTTGCGTGATTGTTGAGAGCGTCGCGCTCACGCTGGCCTTTGTCGCTGGCCTTCATCCAGTGCAGATAGCTTCGAAACCAATCGTTGAGCGCGGTCTGTTCCGAAGTAATGAGCAAGGCCAGTGCGGCAAGGCTTGCAGCGCGTGCCACCTCCACGAGATGGAGGGTGTCGATGATCCCATAGGATCGGCCGGTGGAAGCTCCACGCACGCCCTGCGCGAACTCGAGGTTTGGGTTCATGCGAGTGGCTGGCGCGATAAACCATGCGCGAAGATGATCGCAGGCTCGCAAACCGTAGCGGCGGTCACCGGTAAGCAACCATGCGGCGGTTAGGGCTGGCATCCGGATCGATAAGTTAACCATCGCCTTGCGGTGCTGGTTGAAGTTGGCCGGATTGCTTTGGCCATCACGATTGATGTAGGGACCGTCTGGATGGTTCGGATCTGGCCAGAAGTAGTCCGCCTGCGAGAAGTAGTCGTGAGGACCGCCGGGACTTCGGTCGGAATGAAAGGAAGTGATGGTATCCGGCGGCAAGGGCATGTACGAAGAAGCGGCATGCATGATCCTGCTTCGGTCTGTCCGGGAGACGAGGCGATAGGCGGCATCGCTGCGTATGTCGGCCGGAAGCGCCCAGGCTGGAACGGTGGCCGAGAGCGTCAGCGCCGCAAGTGAGGTACAAAACTGGCGCCGGTTGGGCCCAGATTCGGTTTCCGCTGAAAAGGACTGCACGATCGTCCGATCCTTTCTCTTCTCGCTATAGCCACGTATGCAAAAGTCTCTTCCTCCCGCAGCGACGGCTCCTCGACATACTATGCGACTTTCCGGTCCAAGCGGAAGTGGGTCGCCATGGCGATGTGGTGCGGCGGTGGACGTTTAGGATCCGGGGAGAGGCAAGCTCGTTGTACTCTAGCGAAGGATCTGCATGCAGGTCCGCACGCTCAATGCCCATGAACATCACTCGACGCCGCGGAGCCATCGCCACCTTCATCACCATGGGAGTGCTGCTGGTCGGCGTAGCGGTGGCGCTGAACATCGGCTGGATCAAACGTAACGAGCACACCGTGGCACTGGCCATCCTCGGGACCATCCTGTTCGCGCTGCTGATCGCCGGGGTGGTGCTGAATACCGTCTTTCTGGTACGCGAAGTGCGGCGGAACGAGCGTCAGGACTCATTTCTGAATGCGGTCACGCACGAGCTGAAAACACCGATTGCGAGCATACGGCTGTATCTGGAGACGCTGCAGCGCATGCCGGTCGAGGAGGCGCAGCGCAAGGAATTCTATCGCATCATGCTGTCGGACTCGGACCGCCTGCTGGCCACCGTCGAGCAGGTGTTGAAGGCGGGCGAGCAGGGACATCGGCGACGCGATGAAAATCGTCGGCTTCTGGATATGGAGAAGCTGGTCGCGGACTGCGTGGCCGTGACGCTCGAACGGCGACACCTCCCGAAGGAGGCGGTCATGCTGGAGCCGGTGCCGGGAGGGGTGCGGCTGCGGGTAACCGGGAATGCGGAGGACCTGCGGACCGCCGTGACCAACCTGCTCGACAACGCGGTGAAGTACTCGCCGAGTGGGGTCAACGTGCGATGCCGGCTAGCGATCGCGCATTACAGCTGGGTCTCGTTGACGGTGGAGGATACGGGGGTCGGGATCCCGGCGAAGCAGTTGAAGCGGATCTTCCATCGCTTCTACCGGGTGCCGGGGCGGTCGATGATGAGCATCAAGGGAACGGGGCTGGGACTGTTCATTGTGCGCTCGATCGCGCGGCAGCACGGGGGCGAGGTCACGGCAAGCAGCCCCGGACCGGGATTGGGGACAACGCTGACGCTGCGGCTGCCCTTGGCGAATCCCGAGACCACGACAGCTCGGGCAGGCAAGTAACGGCGTCTGCCACCATAGAAGCCCGCGGCCATAGAATAGGTGCATGGCTGATGCAAGCAAGGCTAGTTCCCTGGCTACCGCAAGCCCTCTGATTGTGGTGGTGGAGGATGAGGAGCACCTGGCGACGGGGCTGATTTTCAACCTACGGGCGGAGGGGTACCGAACACATCTGGAGGGCGACGGGGATCGGGCCCTCGAGTACCTACTGGCGGCTCCGGAGAGAGGGCCCGAGGCAGTGGACGCGGTGCTGCTGGACTGCATGCTGCCGGGGCGGGATGGCTTCTCCATCGTGCGGGCACTGCGCGAGGCGGGGCGGTTTACGCCGGTGCTGATGCTGACGGCGCGCAGCCGGACGGAGGACGTGCTCGAGGGTCTCGAGGCGGGGGCGGACGACTATCTGGCCAAGCCCTTCGAGTTGAGCATCCTGCTGGTCCGGCTGAAGACGCTGCTGCGGCGGACGGCGTGGCAGAGCGCGGTGGCGGGAGCAAGCGAGACCGAAGCGGCCGCCGCGGCTCCCAGCGAGCCTGGGACGCATGAGTATCGGTTCGACAACCGGGTGATCCGGTTCGACGCACTGGAGTTGGTGGCGCCCGGCGGAACGACGCACCTGACGGTGATGGAGGCGGACCTGCTGCGCTATCTGACTGACCGCGAGGGCAGGATCGTGCCGCGCAAGGAGATCCTGGAGCAGGTCTGGCGCGTCCATGAGGACACCGACACCCGGGCGATCGACAACTTCATCGTGCGGCTGCGGCGGTACATCGAGGAGGATCCGGGGCAGCCGGTGCATCTGTTGACGGTGCGTGGCGTCGGGTACCGTTTTGTGGCGAATCCGCAACCTTAGATCGCGAGCGAACTCTAATGACCATGGAAGGGGATTTTTGATGGCAACGTTGCGGATCGAGCATATGCACTGTGGCGCCTGTATTCAGCACGTGACCGAGATATTGAAGGCGATTCCGGGAACCAAGGTGGAAGACGTACAGATCGGCGAGGCTCACTTGGAGAGCGCAGCGGAACCTAGCCTGATTTTGACGAAGCTCAAAGATGGCGGATTCCCGGCAGTCTTTGAATAGCCCTCGAATAAGCCCGTAGAAGCCTTCCTCGGATTCTGGGCGCTTGCTCCGGTCCTTCCGAGGAAGGCTTTCGGGTATCCCCCTCCCCTACATGAAGTCCTAAAGTCTTCGAAACAGCTATTTTAGGTCCAAACTAGACCGCAGAAAAGTCTAGACCTGGGACAAGGGAGTTTTGCGTCACGGGGGACTTTGCGGGCTGCGGGGGGTTATTTGTGACCTCGCCGCCGCCCGAAGAAACGAGCAACGGCGAGGCGAAATACAGGGAGTCTCTCCACTGCGCGACGGACGATGGGGCTGTCCGCCGCTTCGGACGAGAGGACGACGTTCTCTTTTTCTATCCGGCATCCAGCAAGGGAGTGGTCGAGATGACTATGGCCCACTTGATCTCCCAACCCCAGCGCGGGGCTATGCGGTATTCGGCACGGGAGCGATGAGGACCCGGGTGGTCACGGATGCGGAGGCGGGCTTGGCCGCAAGTCGAGGGTACACTTGAGACTGAAGACTCCGAATGCGCCTGCTGACCCGCTATATCCTTCGTGAAGTTTCGTCCCATGCCGTGCTGGGCGGAGTGCTGTTCACGTTTGTATTGTTCATGCGTGACTTGAGCAAGATCCTGGAGCTGGTGGTGCGGGATTCGGCCGGAGTCTCGGACGTGATCCGGATCATTTTGTATACGCTGCCGAATGCGTTTACCGTGACGATTCCGATGGCGATCCTGGTAGGGATCCTGCTGGGGTTGAGCCGACTGGCGGCAGATAGCGAGATTACGGCGATGCGGGCGAGCGGAATGGGCGCGCTCGAGTTTGTCCGCGTGGTGTCGATCGTCTCGACCGTGGGGCTGATGCTGGGGCTGGTGAATTCGATTGTGCTGGCGCCGCGGGCTGCCGCTTCCCTGCTGGCGCTGCAGGATTCGCTGAAGTCGTCGCAGGCCTCGTTCGAGGTGCAGCCGCGGGTCTTCTACGAGGACTTCCGCAACTACGTGCTTTATGTGCAGGATGTGCGACCGGCGGCGGGAACCGCGCTGTGGCAGCATGTGTTTCTGGCGGACCTTTCGCAGCCGGGGTCGCCGCAGATTACGACGGCGCAGGACGCCGTGGTGGTCAGCGAGCCTGTGGAGAAGACGACTGCGGGAGGCGACGACAGCGCCGGGAGCGGGCCGGGAATTCACCTGCACATGATCCACGGCACGCAGCACCAGCTGTCGCCGACGGACCCGAACCAGTACGACGTTTCGACCTTCCACACCACGGATATTCCGATCCAGACGAGCGTGCAGGACGATACCCACGTGAGCCGTATGGATACGCCGCTGCACGCATTGAGCCTGGGCGAGGCGTACCGGCTGAGCCGGGTTCCGGCGAAGGGGCCGAACGATCAGACGGCGCGGCCCTACCAGATTGAGTTGAACACGCGCTTCTCCTATCCCTTCGCGTGCCTGGTGCTGATGCTGGTGGGCGTTCCGCTGGGACTGACGTCGAAGCGCGGCGGACGAAGCAGCAGCTTCGTGATGACGATCTTCCTGGTGGTGGCGTACTACCTGATCTCGTCGGTGGGCGTGGGGTTCGCGAAGAGCGGCAAGGTGTCGCCGTTCCTGGGGGTCTGGTCGGCGAACATTCTCTTTACCGCGGCTGGGGTTCTATTGCTGCACCAGATGTCGCGCGGCGGCATTGGCGACAGCATCTTCGGATGGCTGGGGCAGGCGCTGGGACGGGTTCTGAACCTGGCGATGCAGCGGATCAAGGGCAAGAGCGAACAGGGCGACGAGGGCGTGACGCCGGCACCGGCCGAGACGCTGGCGCGGATTCGCGCGAAACTGCGGACACGCTTTCCTCTGCTGCTGGACGACTACGTGATGCGGGAGTTCCTGACGAACTTCGGTCTGGTACTGGCCGCGTTCACCGCGCTTTTCCTGTTCTTCACGTTCTTTGAGCTGACCGGCGATATCATTCGCAACCGGACGCCGTTGGTGACGGTGGGCGAGTATCTGCTGAACCTGATTCCATACATCGTGTATGCGGTGACGCCGCTGTGCTCGTTGGTGGCAGTGCTGATTACGTTCGGCGCGCTGAACCGGTCGTCGGAGCTGACGGCGATGAAGGCGACGGGCATCAGCCTGTACCGGGTGGTGACGCCGGTGCTGGTGGTGGCGGCGCTGCTGGCGGGGGCGCTGTTCGTCTTTGGTGAGTCGTACCTGCCGGACGCGAACCGGCGCCAGGAGGCGCTGCTGGCGGTGATCAAGAACAAGCCGGCGCAGACCTTCCTGCGCCCGGATCGGCGCTGGATCTCCGGGCAGACGGGAGCGACGGGCACGCCGGCGCGGATCTTCTACTACCAGTTCTTCGATCCGGATAAGGATGAGTTTGCCAACATCACGGTCTTCGAGCTGGATCCGAACACCTTCGAATTGAAGCGGCGCATCTTTGCGTCGGAGGCACGCTGGAATCCGGCGACGAGTCAGTGGATCTTCGATAACGGCTGGCAGCGTGCGTTCGAGGGCGAGGCAATCTCGAACTACGAGCCGTTCTCCGTATCGACCTTTCCGGAGATCCGCGAGCAGCCGGCGTACTTCAAGAAGGAAGATCTGCAGTCGGAGGAGATGTCCTACGGCGAGCTGTCGCACTATATTGTCGACCTTAGACAGAGCGGCTTCGACACGATGCGGCTGCGGGTGCAGCTGATGCGGAAGATCGCGGCGCCGCTGGTGACGCTGGTGATGGCGATCCTGGCGGTGCCGTTCGCACTGACGATGGGCAAACGCGGCTCGCTGACGGGGATTGGGACGGCGATCGGGGTGGCGATCTCTTACTGGGTGGTGGAGGGGATCTTCGCAGCGATGGGCAACGTGAATACGCTGCCACCGCTGCTGGCGGCGTGGTCGCCGGACCTGCTGTTTGGCATGGCGGGGGCGTATCTGCTGCTGCGGACGCCGACTTAGCGTCGTGGCGGTGTTCTCTCTCTCAGGGGAGCAGCGGGAGCCGCCGATTTTTCGTTTTGAGGACGCCGAGTTAAGTTCTTATGGTGGGTCGGAGCGCTCATGGAAAAGCGAGACAGGGCGGATCGGGTTGCGTAGGATGGACATACCTATGAAGCTAGCGTTTACACTTCTCGCGTTTTCGACCGTTGCGGCGGCTCAAACGACCACAACGAAACCCGTCACGCACCACTACCCGACGGCCGCGACCTCGGCCCTGGTGGTGAATCCTCCCGGCGCCCCGAAGGTGGTTGGCGTTCCCAAGACGCTGTATGCGCTGAAGTACATCGACATCAAGATCGGCACTGGACCGTTGGCGACGACGCACCATTGGCTGACGGTGCATTACACGGGCTGGCTGCCGAACGGGAAGAAGTTCGACTCGTCGGTGGACCGGAATCAGCCGTTTCCGTTTCCGTACGGCGCGAAACGGGTGATTATTGGCTGGGATACCGGCTTTGAGGGCATGCGCGTCGGCGGGAAGCGACGTTTGTATGTGCCGTGGGAGCTGGCCTACGGCGAGCTGGGCATGCCAACGCGGAGCCCTGCCGATCCGGGCATGCCGGCGAAGCAGGATTTGATCTTCGACGTGGAGCTGCTGGGAATCTCGGACACGCCGCCGGAGTCGATGATGCCGAAGCCCGCGCCGGCGCCCTCTGCCACTCCGAAACCGGGAACCAACACCCCGGCTGGCCAGGAGCCTGCGCCGGCCACGGCGCCGCCCACGGGAGCGAAGCCCTCGGTCGATCCGGCTACGGCTCCGACCACGCCTCCGCCGTCCCCGAGGTAACACACTGCATTGGGCGGGAGCACCCGGAATCCTTCGGGGCTCTCGCCCTGTCTAATGGTTGAAAGCTGAGAGAATCCACGATTATGTTTGCTCGCCTGCGCCCGCTTGTGCCGTACCTGAAACGCTATTGGAAGAGCCTTGCCTGGGGTGGCGTGGCGGTCGTCTTTTACAACGTCATTAAGGTGATTCTCCCTCTTGTGATCGGGCATGCGATCGACGACATGCACCAGGGACTGACCGAGGCGAAGATCGTGCACCACGCGCTGCGGCTGCTGGTGGTGGCGGCGCTGTCGGCGATCTTCCTGTACATCACGCGGCAGGTGATCATCGGAGCGTCGCGGGAGATCGAGTTCGACCTGCGCAATGACCTGTTCGCGAATCTGGAGCGGCAGCCGGCGAACTTCTACCACACGCACCGGACCGGCGATATCATGGCGCGCACGACCAACGACCTGAACGCGGTGCGGCAGCTGCTGGGACCGGCAATCATGTACTCGGCCAACACGATTGTGTTTACGGCGGCGGCGCTGCCGTTTATGTGGCGGATCTCGCCGAAGCTGACGCTGTGCGCGTTTGTGCCGCTGCCCATCGCGTCGGTGCTGGTGCAGTACTTCGGAAACCGCATCCATACGCGGTTCGAGCGGATTCAGGCGATGTTCTCGGACATCTCGGCCAAGGCGCAGGAGAACTTTTCGGGAGCGCGGCTGATCCGAGCGTTCGCGCAGGAGGACGCGGAGATCGCGTCGTTCGAGGTGGCAAACCAGGAGTACATCCGGCGCAGCCTGCTGCTGGTGCGACTGATGGCGATGCTATGGCCGACGCTGGAGTTCGTGCTTGGGCTGTCGCTAATGATCTCGCTGCTGGTGGGCGGGCACGAGGTGGTGGCACACCGGATCAGCGTGGGTCAGTTTGCCTCGTTCAATGTGTACATGGTGCAGCTCACGTGGCCGATGATCGCGATCGGCTGGGTGGTGAACCTGTTCCAGCGCGGAACGGCGTCGGTGGTGCGCATCGACGAGCTGCTCAAGCAGAAGCCGGAGATCTGGGATGCGGAGAACGAGGAGTTCGCAACCGAGCCAATCGCCGGGGCGATCACTTTCCGCGGGCTGAACTTTGCCTACAAGCCGGGAACGCCTGTGCTCGAGGGGATCGACCTGGAGGTTCCGGAGGGCTCGAGCCTGGCGTTGGTGGGGCCGACGGGATCGGGGAAATCGACGTTGGTGAACCTAGTGCCGCGACTGCAGGATGCCGATGCCGGGATGGTGCTGATCGACGGCCGGCCGATTCGCGACTTCAAGCTGGAAGAGCTACGGCGGGCGATTGGATTTGTGCCGCAGGAGACCTTCCTGTTCTCGAGCACAATTCAGGACAACATCGCGTTCGGGACTCCGGAGGCCACGCTCGACGAGGTGGAACGGGCGGCCGAGACGGCGCACATACGGACCGAGGTGCTCGAGTTTCCAAAGGGCTTCGAGACCATGGTGGGCGAGCGCGGCGTAACGCTATCGGGGGGTCAGAAGCAGCGGACGGCGATCGCGCGAGCGGTGATTCGCGAACCGAAGATCTTGATCCTGGACGACGCACTGGCCAGCGTGGATACCTACACCGAAGACCAGATCCTGAGCGGTCTGCGGCGCGTGATGCAGGGGCGGACGACGATCTTCATCTCGCACCGGGTCTCGACAGCGCGGCACGCGGACCAGATTGCGGTGCTGGTCGAGGGCCAGATCGCGGAACTGGGAACGCACGAGGAGTTGCTGGGACGCGGCGGATACTACACCAGTTTGTATGAGAAGCAACAGCTCGAAGAGGAGCTGGCGGTGACAAGCTAGCTGTTTGCTCTTCGCTTTTGGCTGAAAAGCAAAGGCGCGAAGGTGGGGCACGTGGCGATGAGTGTGGGCCTAGGTCAGGCGCTCCAGCGGGAGACCGGGGCTTCGCCGTCATAGGGCTCGGGGCGGGTTGCGGCGCGGTATTTCTCTTCGCGAGTGCGGAGCTCGCGGGGCAGGATCTTGCCCACGCTGGGATCGCGCGCAGCGATCACCCACGCCCCGCGTACGTTGCGGATGCAGGCAATCGACTCCTCGAGACGCGACTTCGAGACGGCGTGGGAGGCCTCGAGGATCATGGTGAACATGGCGGCATAGAAGTCGGAGAGCGCTTTGGCGGGTGCCGGGCCGAGCTCCGGACGGAGCCGCGCCTGCAGATACCTGCGCACGGCATGGCCGGACGCGGCGGCGGCGCTGAGCGCAAGGATACTTCGGCCATTGCACGTTTCCTGATCGAGCACAGCAGGCTCAATCCGGTGGATGTCTCCGCCGCGGGCTATGCGGAGTTCCACCCGGTAGCGACGAATGCGACCCCAGAGGGGCGAGCGCAGAATCGCCGCGTGGACATTATTCTTTTGACACGCCCAACACCTTCACGATGACGCGCTTCGGTCGCTGGCCATCGAACTCGGCATAGAAGATGCGCTGCCAGGTACCGAGATCGAGTTGGCCGTTGGTGACGGGGAGGGTGGTTTCATGATGCAGAAGGAGTGCTTTGAGGTGGGCATCGGCGTTGTCCTCGCCGGTGTGGTGATGCTTGTAGCCCGGCCAGGAGGGTGCGAGCTTTTCGAGCCAGGTGGAGATGTCTTCGATCAAGCCGCCCTCGTTGTCGTTGACGTAGATGGCCGCCGTGATGTGCATGGGAGAGACAAAGCAAAGCCCATCGTCGATGCCGCTGCGATTGACGATGGCCTCGACCTGAGGGGTGAGGTGCACCATCTCGTAGCGCTCGCTGGTATTCAACGTCAGGTATTCGGTGTGCGCTTTCATGGTGGCCATGGAACATTCCTTTCGTCCTTTTGAAGAAAACCATTGCGACTTCTTTAAGGGCGCCGCACCGCGGGGAACCACCCCCTTGCACACTTCGGAGGCACTTCTTTGGGCACGGATCTCCCCCATGCTTGCCCGGCAGATATTCAGTCCAGTAATCGCTGCTAAGGAATTTAATAACGGGCCGGGAAAGGAGCCGTTCGCATCAAGCTCTCTCGCTCTCTAAGCCTATTCGAGCAGAGCTGTGGCGGCCTTCGTGGCCGGTCAATATTCTTGTTGTGTGGAGTTATAGGAATGGTTCGGACCGTGGAAAATGCGGCCGCAGAACCGCAATCCCGCCTTCGCAATGATGATGGGCTGCACGTTGGCGATCTATACTGACCCAATGGAGAGGTTGGCCGACGCGAAGGATGCGACGAGAGAGGGCGAGACGCAGCATGCAGCGGTGAACGCGCTGCTGGAGGCCGCGCTCGATTGCATGGTGGAGGGCGACGCGGCCGGCGCGGTGGAGCGATTCGAGCGCGTGCTTGCGATCGATCCCAAGCATCCCGAGGCGCGGCACGGACTGGTACGGGCGCTCGAGGATGCGGGTCGCGACGACGACGCGCTGCAGGTGACCAAGCAGTTGATCGCGGAGGACCCGGACGACGTGCTGGCGGTGACGCGGCTGTCGATGCTCTATCAGCACAAGGGGATGATCGCCGAGGCTGAGGCGGCTGCGGCAAGGGCGAAAATCCTGGGCTGGAAGCAGGAGCTGCGCTCCGGCGCTGCTCCCAAGACGACGTTCTAATTTGCGATGAGGCAAGCCGTTATAACTAAAGATATGACGAAGAATGGGCTGCGCTTTTGGGTGGCGAGTACGAATGCGGGCAAGCTGCGGGATTTTGAGTTCGCGCTGGTGACAGAACCTGTAGGGAGTGTGGCGTTCGATCTCGCGCCGCTGCCTGGGCTGAAGGAGATTGAGGCGCCGGAGGAAAATGCGGCGGGCTTCGCAGGCAATGCCCGGCTGAAGGCCATCTACTACTCTCGATTTGCCCCGAGTGCGATGGTGCTGGCGGATGATTCGGGCCTCGAGGTGGATGCGCTGGATGGGGCTCCGGGGGTTCGATCGGCGCGCTTTGCCGAAGACTGCAACTTTATCGCGGACGCCGGTATGAGTATGGATGCGCGCAACAACTTGTGCCTGCTGGCGGCGTTGGGAAGCTCGCCGAAGGAGTCGTGGACGGCGCGGTATCGCTGCGTGCTGGCGGCGGCGAAGGATGGCGTGGTGGTCGCGACTGGCGCGGGCGTGGTTGCAGGACGCATCGTGACCGAAGCGCGTGGGGATAAGGGCTTTGGCTACGACCCGCACTTCGCTCCCGAGGGCCTCACGCGGACGATGGCAGAGCTCGATCCGCAGACGCGGCTGGGGCTGAGCCATCGAGGGCGCGCGCTGGTGGATCTGCTGCGAAACCTTTAGCACACTCGGAGGCCTGCCTGACAAGCAAGGCTTAAGTTCGTGTCTCTGGCGAGCGGATTGAGCTCGTTTGGGTTTGGCTGAAATTCGCACATATAATTCGATAATCGCACCAAAAACCCTACTTTCCTTGACGCTTAAGAGATGGGGACGGAATAATCTTCCTGCTGCGACTGAGTTTTGAGAATCCGCACCAAGCATTGTTAGGAGCTTCGATCTATGGCCACTGCCGCTCGCCCTGCACCTCCCTCCCGAAGCTCCGAGTTGCGCGGCGTTCCGCCGTTGCGCGCAGGCCAGGGCAGCTCCTTCCTATGGCGGAAGCTGCACTCGCTGTCGGGAATCGTGCCCATCGGCGCGTTTCTGATCGAACACCTCATCTCCAACTTTGAGGCGCTGAACGGACCGCTGGCGTATGCGCAGCAGGTGAAGTTCCTGAATGGACTGCCGCTGGTGCGGCTGCTGGAGTGGGTGTTCATCTTTATCCCGCTGGCGTTTCATGCCGGCTATGGCGTGTTCATCGCCTTCCGCGGACGCGTGAATGTGAACGTCTATCCGTGGGCCGGCAACTGGATGTACCTGATGCAGCGGATCACCGGGCTGATCGCGTTCGTCTATATCATTCAGCATGTCTGGCGGCAGCGCTTCAGCGGCGTGAGCCTGCCCGAGCATCCCGGCGCGGCGTTTGCGAAGGTGCAGCACGAGCTGGCGAACCCGTGGATGCTGGCCATCTATGTGATTGCGATGATCGCGACGACGTGGCACTTCGCGTATGGGATCTGGCTCTTCGCGGCGAAGTGGGGGATCACGCCGGGCAACCGCGCACGCAAGCGGTTTGGATACGTCTGTGGTGTGGTCGGCATCGCGCTGTGCGTGCTCGGGCTGGCGAGTATCTGGGCGTTCGTGGGACCGCAGTACCGGAATGCACCGGCGGATGTGATGCCCGCGCAGGCTCCCGGAATTGTGGCGCCAGCGCCGATCGCGCAAGCCACACCGTCCCCCTCCAGTCTGCAACAGTAGACGTTACACGTTAGCCGCACTCGATAGAAAGGCACTACGCGCGATGGCAACTCCTCGAATTATTGTTGTGGGCGGTGGACTGGCGGGGCTCTCGTCGGTGATCAAGATTGCGGAGGCGGGTGGGACGGTCGACCTGTTCTCGATCGTGCCGGTAAAGCGTTCGCACTCGGTATGCGCGCAGGGCGGCATCAATGCGGCAAAGAATTTGAAGGGCGAGGGCGACGACGTCCTGAAGCACTTCGATGACACCATCTACGGCGGTGACTTCCTCGCGAATCAAACGCCGGTGAAGAACATGACTGCGCAGGGGCCGGCGATCATCGACCTGCTGGACCGCATGGGCGTGCCGTTCAATCGCACGCCAGAGGGCTTGCTGGACTTTCGGCGCTTTGGTGGAACGCTGTATCACCGCACGGCGTTTGCTGGCGCGACGACGGGGCAACAGCTGCTTTACGCTTTGGATGAACAAGTCCGGCGCTATGAGTCCGAAGGCAAGGTGACGAAGTACGAGGGTTGGGAGTTCCTCTCGGCGGTGCTCGACGACAACGGCGTCTGCCGTGGGATCTCGGCGCTGAACCTGCGCTCGATGGAGGTAAAGACCTTTGCCGCCGATGCCATCATCGTGTGCACGGGCGGCATCGGCGCGATCTTCGGCAAGAGCACCAACTCCGTGGTGTGCACGGGATCGGCGCAGGCGGCGTTGTATCAGCAGGGCGCGTACTACGCCAATGGCGAGTTCATCCAGGTGCATCCAACCGCGATTCCCGGCGAAGACAAGCTGCGGTTGATGTCGGAGTCCGCGCGTGGTGAGGGCGGCCGCGTGTGGGTGCCGAAGGACAAGAACGACAAGCGTGCGGCGAAGGCGATTCCCGAGGGAGAGCGCTGGTACTTCCTCGAAGAGTGGTATCCGAAGTACGGCAATCTGGTGCCGCGCGATGTGGCCACGCGCGCCATCCACAAGGTGGTGTACGAGCATGGCATGGGCATCGATGGGCAGCCGATGGTGTACCTCGACCTGACCCACATCGATCGCGAGACGCTGAACCGCAAGCTCGAGGGGATCCTCGAGATCTACGAGAAGTTCGTCGGCGACGACCCGCGCGAGGTGCCGATGAAGATCTTCCCCGGCATGCACTACACCATGGGCGGGCTCTGGGTGGACTTCAATCAGATGACGAATATTCCCGGCGTTTATGCGGCCGGAGAAGCAGATTATTCGATCCACGGCGCGAACCGGCTGGGGGCCAATTCCCTGCTGAGCTGCATCTACGGCGGCTTCGTTGCCGGGCCGCAGGCAATGGCGTACGCGAAGGCGCTGCCCAAGCAGGTGGGCGATGGCGGCCACGCTGCCGAGCTCGCGCGGCAGCAGCAGTTGAACGCCGCACTGATGAGCTCCACTGGCTCCGAGAATCCCTTCAAGCTGTGGCGCGAGCTGGGCGATACGATGACGCGGCATGCGACCATCATTCGTTACAATTCCGGACTCGCCGAGGCCGACGCGAAGATCGTCGAGCTCATGGATCGCTACAAGAACATCAATCTCTCCGACAAGAGCCAGTGGGCGAATACGAGCTTCGCCTTCACGCGGCAGCTATGGAACATGCTGGAGCTGTCGCGCGTGGTGGTGCAGGGCGCGGCGTTGCGCGATGAGTCGCGCGGCGCGCACTACAAGCCCGACTTCCCCGAGCGCAATGACGAAAAGTTCCTAAAGACGACCAAGGCTTCGTTTGCAGACGGCGCGCCGAAGTTCGAGTTTGAAGAGGTCGATATCAGCCAGATCAAGCCGCGGCCGCGGCGCTACGACGCGACGGCTTAGAGCGGATTGCAGCGAGACGTTTCCCGGTACGGCATGAGGTGAAGGACATGGTAGGAAAGACCATCAAGGTTGAGATCACACGGCAGAGCGGGCCGGACGGCAAGGCGGTCGTCGAGCGCTTCGAGATTCCCCATCGGCCGAACATGAACATTACCTCGCTGCTAGGGGAGATTGCCTGCGAGCCGGTGACCGTAGAGGGGAAGGCGACGACGCCGATCACCTACGACTCGAACTGCCTCGAGGAGATCTGCGGGTCGTGCGCGATGCTGATCAACGGCAAGGCGCGAATGGCATGTTCGGCGCTCGTCGACAAGCTGGAGCAGCCGATCCGACTCGCACCGCTGTCGAAGTTCCCCGTGGTGCGCGACCTGGCGGTCGACCGCAGCGTGCTGTTCGAAAACCTGAAGGCGGTGAAGGCGTGGGTGCCAATCGACGGGACATATGATCTCGGGTCGGGACCGAAGCAGTTCCCGCAGCTACAGGAGGAGCTCTATCCGCTGTCGAACTGCATCTCGTGCACGATCTGCATGGAGGTCTGCCCGCAGTTCAACGACTCGACCGGCTTCGTGGGTGCGGCGACAATCGCGCAGGTGAAGCTATTCAACAACAATCCGACCGGCAGGGTGCTGAAGGAGGAGCGGCTGCGCGCCCTGGCCGGCGACGGCGGCGTGCAGGAGTGCGGTTTCGCGCAGAACTGCGTCGAGGCCTGCCCGAAGCAGCTGCCGCTGACCGAGGCGATCTCGGATGTAGGACGCGATGTGCTGACGCAGCAGGTGAGGGACTTTTTTGTGAGATAGCCGGGCTCCGGCAAAGATACTGCTCTTTGCCGGCGTCCCCTTTACACAGGCTGCAGAGGTTGTTAATCTTCCGGTACAGTATTGGGAAATTGGGAATTGGGCTCCGATCGGTAAGCGCTCGCATTCACTGCTCGTCGTTTTCTCGTTGCCCGTCGCTATTCTTGTTGATCGTCGTGAGTCGTTGATTGATGGCCAAGATCGATAGGAGAGGCATCCATGAAGCACTGTCTGCTCGGAGTTGTGTTGTCTTCAGTTGTCCTGGTCGGGACCGGTGCGGCGCAACGGTCGATCCAGCCTCTTCCCAAAGAGGTGTTTGCCGCCAAGACCGTCGCAATCGCGAATAACACCCACAACGAGGCCGTGGAGCAGGGCGCGGTGGACGCCTTGAAGCGGTGGGGACGGTTCACCGTCATCGACGACTCCGATCTGGCCGACATTACCCTGACCTTCGACAAGCGAAGCGGGCACGATGGGTCGAGTTCGCAGACAACGGGCGACGATGGAAAGCCGAGTTCCAGCTATAGCGTCACGTTTTCCTCCTCGGTTCACATGTCTGCCGCGGTGAAGGGGGCAGGTCGGTCGTTTTATGCGACCACCACGAGTGAGTCGAAGAAAAAGGCTGGGGCGGAGTGCATTACCGACCTCCAAAGCGCATTTTTGAGTGGGCACTAGTGTCTACCCCAGGCCAAGTACCGTTACCCGCTGGAGGTGCCAAAACGGGAAAACTGCCCTTTTGGCGTGGACTTGCTGCGAAAGTTGTATGGCCCCGGCAGCGCCGGCTAGGTACTCTCACACCTGAAGATGCTCTGGGGAACCGTGTTCGCCCTCAAGCATCCAAGGAGACCTATATGGCAACGATGGCAGTAGCGCGGTCCGCTTCGGGGCTTAATCTTAATGATGTTGCGAACCACGATGAGACGCAAAGCGGAGCCGAACACCTGGCGACGCGCGCCGAGGTGGACGTTGTGGCGCGAGCCTTGTGCGCCGTTTCGATGAACTCGTCGTTGAGCCAAGCCCTGATGAGCTTCTACGCATCGCTGGACCCCCACGAGGCTCGCGAACGGAGCTCCTTGGTGCTGGACCGCATGCAGAAGATCCTTCCCGATGACCTTGCCAAAGATCTGCCGGATCTATGCAGCTATGAACGGCCCTGGGCGGAGCAGTCGGAGACGGATACCAAGGATGGACGTTCGCTGGTATATCGCTTCGCGCTGCCGGCGGTCTATCTGATCGGGGCACTGATGCTGGCGCTCAGTGTCGTCGGCTCGATTACGACCATGCACTACCTCGTGGGCCATTAGCCACGTTCCTGAAAGTTCTAGCCGTAAACGAGAGATACCCTGCTTGACGCAGGGCATCTCTCCTGCTGCGGTTACTCCCCTCGAGCTACTTCGAGAAGACGCTCGAGCCCGGGATATTCTCTTCATCCGCGTGAATGCGATTGGTGGAACGCTTGGCCGACTCCATCGCGGCCTGGTCGAGGCGACGCTGTGCGCCCTCACCTACCTCAGTAGCCGTAGCGTCCGATTCGATGGCTTCGTGAGAAGGACGGGCTGGAGTTTTGCTGGAATCAATACCTTGTGCCATAGTTCACCTCTTGTAAGACGGATGTGGTTTCGTCGGGTAGGGTTGCCGCTTGGTCGGCTGGAGCACGAAGCCCACCGCGCGCCGCCGCCGAGGCTGCTGCAGTAAAACGACTTGAGCATCGAACCGAATTTCGCGCTATTTCACTGCCAGGACGTCGATCTTGTGAATCTTCGGTGGCTCCGAGAATAGTTCGCTTGCTTTGGCCATCAGAGCCTTGGCAATCTCTCCGTTCAAATGGGCGTCGCGGCCCGCCTCATCGTTGAACGTGTCGAAGATGCCGTAACGGCCCTCCCCTTCCTTGATGGCGTACCAAGTGACGGTGCCATGTTCTTTCCTGGCCAGTTCAGCGCCCTGTTTCAGGAAGGCTTCCACGTCGGCCTCCTTGCCTGGCTTCGCTTTCAATTCCCCAAAAAGTGCGAATTTTGGCATCTATTTCCTCCTTGTGCAGTGGATTTGGATGCGGGGAGAAGATCGGCTGGATGTTATCGGTCGGTTGTAGTCGAAGTGTCGATTCATCTCGCCAACAGAAGCACCGGGCCAGCCGGGCAGCCTTCCCTGCGACATTCCGAACCAAGGCCCTTCCCCTGGCGGCTTTGCTTCGAAGGACGCGCTGCGATAGCCTGTCACTTGGAGATAGCTAAGACAAATATGGCTGGAATAGCTGGAGTGGTTCGTTCGCTGGGAGTTGGGTTGGCAGTGGGTTCGGTTTTGGGCGTTGGCACGCTGGTCGCCCAGACATCGACGACGCAGCCACAGACACAGACTGCACCGCCCTCGCAGACCGCGCCTGCGGCGTCCCAGACCACGTCGGCCCCGAGCTCGGCGACGGATCTGCCCGATGCGCCCAGCACCACGGCGCAGGTGAAGGCTCCGGCGGTTCCGACCGGGCCGACGGTTGTCATCGACACGTCGATGGGCCGGTTGACCTGCCAGCTCTTCGACAAGGAGGCGCCGGTCGCCTCCGCGAACTTCATCGGACTGGCAGACGGCACCAAGGACTGGATCGATCCGACGACACAGAAGAAGGTCCACGGAAAGCCTTTCTATGACGACACCACCTTTCATCGGGTGATCCCAGGCTTCATGATCCAGGGCGGCGACCGCCTGGGCACGGGCATGGGCGATGCCGGCTACTACTTCAACAATGAGACCGATCCGGCGCTGACCTTCGACGTTCCGGGCAGGCTGGCGATGGCCAATGCCGGTCTGGGGCCAACCGGTACGGGAACCAATGGGTCGCAGTTCTTCGTCACCGAGGCTGCGCAGCCGTCTTTGGATGGCGGCTATTCCATCTTCGGACAGTGTGACGAGCACAGCGTCCTGGTGGTCGCATCGATTGCGCGCGTGGACCGCGACGCAAACGACAAACCGCTGTCTCCGGTGACGATCAATAAAGTTTATATTCTGCGCAACGGCGCGCCGGCTCCCCCAGAGCCGGCCAGTTCTCCGGCCACGGATCATCTGGTGATCCATCCGCCGGCGACGACGACACCGCCGAGCCAGTAGACCGAGCAGATCTTAGGCGCTCCCGCGGCAGCACCGGCGGGAGCGCTTCCTTCCCCTTCCAACCCGCATCAAATCGTAAGGAGAACACGACACATGCCCAGTAAACCAGGCACCTATGCCACCTTCAAGACGTCCGAGGGGACGATCGTCTGCGAACTGTTCGAGAAGGACGCGCCCGAGACCGTGGCCAACTTCATCGGCCTCGCCGAAGGCACCAAGGAATGGAACAGCCGCAGCAAGAAGGGCCCGAAGCTATATGACGGAAGCATCTTCCACCGCGTGATTCCGCAGTTCATGATCCAGGGCGGCGATCCTGAAGGCACCGGCATGGGCGGCCCCGGCTACAAGTTCGCTGACGAGACCAAGGGCTCCAAGCACGGTTTCCAGCAGAAGGGCAAGCTGGCGATGGCGAACGCAGGCCCGAACACCAACGGCTCGCAGTTCTTCATCACCGTCGCCGACACCAGCTGGCTGACCGGCAAGCACACCATCTTTGGTGAGGTCATCGAAGGCTATGACATCGTCGAGAAGATCTCGAAGGTGAGCCGCGACGGCATGGATCGCCCGAAGACGCCGGTTGTTCTTGAGGCCGTGACGATCGAGCGCATCGCTTAGTTCCGCTTCACGCGCTGTTCAAACGGAGGGCCGCTCTGATCGAGCGGCCCTTTTCCTTGTTCCTGTCGTTCCTGATCTACGCGACCCCGATGATGGTGCAGAGCTCCTTCACCGCGTCAGCAGACTTCTGCAGCGCCGCCTGCTCGTCGGCGCTGAGCTTGATCTCGATGATCTGCTCGAGGCCCTTTTCGCCCAGTTTGCAGGGGACTCCGATGAAGAGGCCGTTGATTCCGTACTCGCCTTCTAGGTAGGCGGCGCAGGGAAGGATCTTCTTCTTGTCCTTGAGAATGGCTTCGACCATCTCGACCGCAGCCGCGGAGGGCGCGTAGTACGCCGAGCCAGCCTTCAGGTACTTGACGATCTCGGCGCCGCCATCGCGCGTGCGCTGGACGAGTTGGGCAATGCGCTCGGGAGCGATCAGATCCGTGATCGGGATGCCGGCGACGGTGGAGAAACGCGGCAGCGGAACCATCGTATCGCCGTGGCCTCCAAGGACGAAGGCGGTGACGTTCTCGACCGAGACCTTGAGCTCCTCCGCGATGAAGGTGCGGAAGCGGGCGGAGTCAAGCACGCCAGCCATGCCGATTACGCGCTCGCGCGGGAAGCCGGACTTCTTGAAGGCGGCCTGCGCCATCGCGTCCAGCGGATTCGAGACGATGATCAGGATCGAGTTCGGCGACGCGGCAACGACTTTGCTGACAACATCGTTCATGATCTTCGAGTTGGTGTCGAGCATGTCTTCGCGGCTCATGCCCGGCTTGCGGGCGATGCCGGCGGTGATAACGACGACGTCGGAGTTGGCAGTATCGGCATAGTCATTGGTGCCGATGATGCTGACGTCGCGCTTCTCGATGGGCATGGCCTCGAGCAGGTCGAGTCCCTTGCCCTGGGGAATGCCGTCGATGACGTCGAGCAGAACGACGTTGGCAAGCTCCTTGGCGGCGATCCAATGGGCCGCGGTTGCGCCTACGTTGCCGGATCCGACGATGGTTACTTTCTTACGCATGAATGGATACTCTCCCGAGTTATGTGATCGACTCTCGTCTTAAATGATACGGCTTTGGGGGTTGGGGGCGCCTCCTTTGAGAGGATATCTGGGCGGATATCGGAGTCCTGCTGCTCCGCACCGCCGATGAGCGATATTGCGCGAGGCGAGCGAGTCCACCGAGGCGGAGGAGCACTCCACCTCGATGGGTTTGCACGCAGATGCGAACGCAAAGAGTCTACGCTCGCGGATCGAGAACACCTCGACGGCGACGGTGTCAGCCGAGCAGCGAGGCTGCTACCAGCTTCTCGAGCAACGCCAGGCTGCTGCCTGGAGTGACGCCCGGGTTATTGACCGCGCCGCCGATGACGTAGGCCTGCTGCATCAGCGTCGGCAGCGTGACCACTTGCGGCGACGCGGAGAAGGTAACCATAAAGGTGCTGTTATCCGCTCCGCGTTGATAGGTGCGACTCGTGTCATGACTTCTCCTGATTGGCTGCGCTAAGTGGACATAGTGAGGGACTTACGAGCACTGTCTTATTCGCAGGAATCAAGACAATGCCGTATAGGGGTCGAGGGCTTTCCAGCAGCCCGCGATGCGTTGTGCACTTCTGTCCTGGGAAAGGCCGCGTACGTAGCTTTCTTATCGATGTGGGAGGTGCAGTAGGCGCGCGCCGACGCAAGCTCGCGTCTCACTACGAGGCCGATGCTGGTCGTCTATGAGTTGGCGCAACCCTTTGGCTTACTTGAGGCGGGGCCTGGACGAGATCGCTACGGGAACCTTCTTTGCGACAGCGTTTGTCGCTGTGCGCAGAGCTTGCTTTACAACCCTGCCCTTGAGCCTGGTGGCGATTATCAAAAGCAGGTAAGGGGCTGTCAAATAAAATTCCATGCTGCGCCGATCCTTAGGCATGCATGGAAATCGCCAAGCCCAAGATGGGACAGAAGGCCGCAAGCCACTGCGGGAGAGACCCCAAGCACGGCTCGACGCCGCATTGCGGCCTGTCCTATCCAAACGCTGAAGCACCTGGAGAGCGCCAACGCAGGAGGGCCGGCGAATCCATCTCGCCGGCCCTCCTGAATGTGCATTTCGCTGGAGCTGGAGTTAGAAGTTGTTCCAGAGCAGCTGGTTGTAAACATCGTGGTGGAACTGGACCTCGGGAGCCTTGACGATCGTTCCGAGTAGACGGGCGCAGCGGTCCGCCGAGGCCTGCTTCAGGTCCGCGTAACGGCCCTTGACGTCCTCGCCGAGCAGCGAGGTGGTCCAATCGGCGTTGCGGAAGTTTTCCAGCGCAGTGTAGATGTTGTCCGGCAGGTAGCGATCGGCCTGGCGGAGGTTCTTGATCTTCGCCGTGTCGCCGTGCAGGCCGGTCTTGAAGACCGAGTACAACACCATGTACGGGTTCGCATCCGGACCGACCGAGCGGACCTCGACACGCGCCGACTTCTCGTTGCCGATGGGAATACGGATCATGGAGCCACGATCCACCGCGGAAGCCTTGATCTGGTTCGGCGCCTCGAAGTGCGGATCCAGACGGCGATACGCATTGACGCTGGCGTTGAGCAGCAGGCAGATGTCGTTGCCGTGGGTCAGGATGCGGTCGACGAACTGCCAGGCCTGCTTCGACACCTTCTCCTCGCCCTTGGGATCCCAGAAGAGGTTCTTGCCATTCTTGGTGATCGAGACATTGGTGTGCATGCCCGAGCCGTTGACTCCAGTGACCGGCTTCGGCAGGAAGCTGGCCGTCATGCCCATCTGGGTCGCGATCTGGCGGCAGATCAGCTTGTAGAGCTGGATTTGGTCGGCCGCGGTGACGACATCGCCGTAGGAGTAGTTGATCTCGAACTGCGAGGGCGCAACCTCGGGATGGTCCTTCTCATTCTCAAAGCCCATCGCGCGCTGGACCTCAGCGGCGGTGTCGATGAACTCACGCAGCGGGTCGCCCGGCAGCGAGTGGTAGTACCCACCCTTGTTGACGTACTCGAAGGAGCCGTTCTCATGGAAGCTACGCTCGGCGTCGATGCCGTCGAAGAGGAAGCCCTCGATCTCGTTGGCAGCGTTGAGGGTGTAGCCGGAGGTCGAGTACATCTCCTGGGCGAAGCTCTTGAGCACGCCGCGGATGTCGCCCGAGTAGGTGGCGCCGTTCTTGTCGATGACCTCGCCGAAGACCAGCACCTTGCCCGGGCCGAAGACATCGGCCGGCACCCAGTAAAAAGCGCTCCAGTCGATGCCGAGGCGGAGGTCGCTCTCACGCTGCGCCGTAAAACCGCGGATCGACGAGCCATCGAAGGTGAGGTTATCCCAGCCCTTGACGAAGAACTTCTTGTCGTAGTCGAGCATGTGGAGGCGGCCTTCGAGGTCGGAAAAGACCACGGTCACGGCCTTGATGCGCTTCTCGTCGGCCAGGTAGCGGAGACGCTCTTCCTGAATCACATCCAAGGCGACGCGCTTCTTGCGCTGCTCTTTTGCGGCAAGGTTCAGGTCTTCCAGTTCACCGTAGGAAAGTTCCAGGTAATCACGATATTCGCTTGACATTACGCTCCTTCTTGCAGGGACCGGCGGGGTCCGTGGGTGCCTCGGTCTAGATTTGGGGTGAATAGAAGACTGTTGATGGCGGGAGCCGCTCCTCGGTCTTCCCCTTCAAAACTATCAGATTCTGGTTCGCCGGAGAGAAGAGATTCTTCGGCTCTTCATCCCAACTTTACAACTTTGTGATGACGCCTTGGAAACCCTGGATTCGACCGACCCGCAGCCCGCCTGCGCGACAGGGCTCATCCCCACCGAAGGCATGGCGGGCGGGCCGTCAGCCAAGTACACTGGTAAGTGGCGAGAACCCCGCGGGCCAGGGAATCGCAGCAGGGGCTCCGCGGATCCAAAGAGTTGATTTCTTCCTGCGACGCGAAGGCGCGGAAGGTGTAATTGCGCTTGAAGGTCGGGCGCTGTCCCGATCCAGCAGCAAGGTTTTGTACAAACTTCTTGAGGTGTAAAGGGCAATGACGAAGAACAAACGAGTGGCGCTGATCCAGATGTCGTGCGCGGCGGATACGGCGGCGAATCTGGACAAGGCGGCGGACCGTGTGCGCGAGGCCGCACGCGCGGGAGCGAATGTGGTGTGTCTGCCGGAGCTCTTCCGCGCGCAGTACTTCTGCCAGCGCGAGGAGCACGCGCTGTTCGATCTGGCGGAGTCGATTCCCGGGCCGAGCACCGAGCGCCTCAGCGCCATCGCGCGCGAGGAGAAGATCGTGCTGATCGCGTCGCTGTTCGAGCGCCGCGCACCGGGCCTTTACCACAACACCGCTGCGATCCTGGAGCAGGACGGCTCGCTGGCCGGTGTCTACCGGAAGATGCACATTCCGGACGATCCTCTCTACTACGAGAAGTTTTACTTCGCCCCCGGCGATCTCGGCTTCAAGGCCTTCGAGACCAGCCAGGGCAAGATCGGAACGCTTGTCTGCTGGGATCAGTGGTATCCCGAGGGCGCGCGCGTCACCGCGCTGAAGGGCGCCAACACCCTGTTCTTCCCAACGGCGATCGGCTGGCATCCGAGCGAGAAGGCGGAGTTTGGGGAGGCTCAGTACTCGGCCTGGCAGACCATCCAGCGGGCGCATGCGATCGCCAACGGCGTGTTCGTCTGCGCGGTGAACCGCGTGGGCCACGAGCAGGGCAATGTGGTGCACAACGGCGCCAACGGTCCGATCGACGTCAAGGGGCCGGAGGGTGCGGGCCTAGAGTTCTGGGGCGGCAGCTTCATCGCCGATCCCTTCGGCCGCATCCTCGTGCAGGCGCCGCATGACCGCGAAGACATCCTGGTCGCGGAGATCGATCTGAAGCTGCTCGAGGACACGCGCCGCAACTGGCCGTTCCTGCGTGACCGCCGGATCGACGCCTATGGCGGCATCACCAGCCGCTTTCTGGACTAGTCCCCGATGCAGCCCGGAGCAGGTCGCCGGACTGCCGGATTTCAAACAATTTGCATGGTTGAGTGCAGCGCGCTGGGAGCGGGCGAAAGCGCCGCTTCCGGCGGCGCGTGCTGCGCGGTATCTTCTAAAGGACAGGAAGCGAGGTTATTCCATTGGGTGAATCGAAGTACCGCATGCCGGCGGAGTGGGCTCCGCACGCGGCGACATGGATTGCATGGCCGCACAACGCGGAGGACTGGCCGGGCAAGTTTCAGCCCATCCCCTGGGTGTATGCGGAGATTGTGCGCCATCTGTCGCGCGTTGAGGACGTCAACATCCTCGTCAACGATCTGGTGGCGGAGCGCCGCGCGCAGAGCCTGCTGAAGCGGGCCGGAGCCAATATGGCCCGTCTGCACTTCCATCAGTGGCCAACGGATCGCGTGTGGCTGCGGGACTCCGGCCCCATCTTCGTCAAGAACTCCGAGAATAGTCTGGCGATCACCAACTGGAAGTTCAACGCCTGGGCGAAGTACGACAACTGGCGCCGCGACGACCAGATTCCGCAGCGCGTGGCCGAGCTCTATGACATGCCTGAGATCAAGCCGGAGATAGACGGCCAGCGGCTGGTACTCGAGGGCGGAAGCATCGACACCAACGGCGCCGGCATCCTGCTGACCACCGAGGAGTGCCTGCTCAGCGAGGTCCAACAGCGAAATCCCGGCATCAGCCGCGAGCAGTTGGAGGCGGCCTTCCAGAAGTACCTGGGCATCGATCAGGTGGTCTGGCTGCACCGCGGCTGCGCCGGCGACGACACCCACGGCCACGTCGATGACATCACCCGCTTCGTCGATGAGAACGTGGTCCTGACGGCGGTCGAGAAGAACACCGGCGACGAGAACCACCTCCCGCTAGCGGAGAATCTCGATCGGCTGCGCAGCGCGCGCAATCTCACGGGCAAGCCCTTCGAGGTCCGCGAGCTGCCGATGCCCGATCCGGTCGTCTTCGGCGGCCAGCGGCTGCCGGCGAGTTACGCGAACTTCTATATCGCGAACAATCTCGTCCTGGTGCCCACCTTCAACGACTGCCACGACCGGCATGCGCTAAACATCATCGCGAACTGCTTCCCCTCCCGCGAGGTAATCGGCATTCACTGTGTGGACTTTATCTGGGGCTTGGGCGCGCTGCACTGCATGACCCAGCAGGAGCCGGCTTAACAATATGACGATCGATCTGGATTCCGTAAATGACCTAGTCACCGAGCAGGACGTCGAAGGCTTCATCGCCGACGGCGCGCCTGCCGATGAGTACGAAAGCGAAGCCGAAGAGGTCTTCGCGGCCCTCTTCGCTCTGCCTACGCCTGAGGCCACGCGGGAGCGCATTCTCGCGATCCTGGAGCAGACATGGAAGAAGAACTTCAGCCTCTCTGAATACGAGTTGAACCAGCGCCGGCCGGCGTTCGAAAAGATCGTCGAAAGAATTCTTCACTTCTTCGGATGATTGCGATGCCCAGATGACCGATGAGAACTATCTCCACGCCGCCATCGACGAAGCCCTTGCCGCCGAGCGCGACGGCGAGGTACCGGTGGGCGCGGTCGTCGTATTCGAGGGCGCGATCGTCGGCCGCGGCAACAATCGCGTCCTGCGCGACAGCGATCCGACCGCCCATGCGGAGATCGTCGCCATGCGTGCCGCGGGGCGGGCGCTGGGCAACTATCGCCTGGAGAACTGTACGCTCTATGTAACGCTCGAGCCCTGCGCGATGTGTGCCGGAGCCATCCTGCATGCGCGCATTAAGCGCCTCGTGTATGCAGCGGCCGATCCTAAGGCAGGCGCCTGCGGCTCGGTGCTCAGAGTCATGAATCACCCACAGCTGAACCACAAGGTGGAGGTCGAAGCCGGTCCGCTCGCGGCGGAGTGCGGCGCCCTGCTCACCAACTTCTTTCGCGCGCGCCGGCAGGCTCGTTCGTAAGCTTTCGCATCCAACTCTGCCATACGGGAGGTATGCCCATGGCGGTCAAAAAGTGGGTCGCAGAGGTGGACACGGAGTCAACGTACCCGGAGGAAGGACTCTTCAGACAGGACGCCGAGACGATTGCCAGGCACCTGGCGTCCAAGAAGGTCTCGCCCAAGGGACCGGCGTCGGGGTTGCGGATGTTGAACTACTACATCAACCGCGGCGGAAAGAACCTGACCCAAGAACGCCACGCCGAGCTGGAAAAGGCCAAGGGAATTCTTTCGGATCTGATTGCGGAGCAGAAGGAAAAGCCTGCTCCGAAAAAGCACACCAAGAGGGCCGCCGCAAAGACAAGGGCCGTGGCAAAAAACCAGCCACGCAAGACGGCAGCCAGAAAATCCCCGAAGACGGCGCGCGGCAGCGAATCTTAGCCAAGGGACACAACATCGCAGTGCAGACAGCATCTACATCACCAGTGCCACAGCGAGGGCAACAGGCGCCACGCCATGCGGACGGTTGCGTTGCGAGCCAAAGGGTTGCCATCTCAGAATGGGGAGCGAACTTCTATGTCGTCAGGTCGTCTTACGGGAAAGGTCGCCATCGTGACCGGTTCGGGTTCAGGGATCGGGCAGGCGATCGCGGAGCGCTTCGCGCGCGAGGGCGCAAACGTCGTCGTCGATTATCGCAATCACGTTGATCAGGCCAACGAGACGCACTCGAAGATCGAGGCGGCTGGCGGCAAGGCAATCATGGTCCATGCCGACGTCTCGAAGATCGCGGACGGCGCCAACCTAGTCGAGCAAGCATGGCAGCAGCTCGGCGGCTGTGACATTCTCGTGAACAACGCCGGCATCGAGAAGAGCGGCGCCTTTCTCGACATCACCGAGGCCGACTACGACGCCGTCCTCAATGTCAATCTCAAGGGCGCATTCTTCCTGACCCAGGCCTTTGTCCAGCGATTGCGCGATACAAAAAAGCCCGGCGCCGTGATCAACGTTAGCTCCGTGCACGAGGATATGGTCTTCCCGAACTTCACCAGCTACTGCGTCTCCAAGGGCGGCATGCGGATGATGATGCGCAACCTGGCTGTCGAGCTGGGACCACTCGGCATCACGGTGAATAATATTGCTCCGGGTGCTATCCATACCCCGATCAACGCGTCGCTGTTAGCCGACAAACCAAAGCTCAACGCCCTTCTGGCGAACATTCCGCTCGGGCGGATGGGCGAGCCCGACGACGTTGCCGGCGTCGCCGCCTTTCTGGCCTCCCGGGATGGCTCGTATGTCACTGGATCGACATATTTTGTGGATGGCGGCCTGATCCGCAACTATCACGAGCAATAGCGCCTTTCACCGACCCGGCAACGCAACGGCCGACCGGGTAAAATAGTGGAATGGAACTTACCATGTACTCTGCTTCCTGGTGCCGCGACTGCCGGGAGGCCAAGCGCTTCCTTGCGAAACACAACATCGCTTACAAAGAGATCGATATCGAGAGCGTTCCCGGCGCGTCCGAGCTGGTGATCGCCAACGTTGGCAAGCGTGCCATTCCACAGTTTGTGATCGACGGGAAATGGGTGCAGCCATATCGTCCGGGCGAGGGCTTCCTCCACGACGAGATGGCAGAGCTGTTCGGCGTAGCAAACTAGCCCGCTTCCCTTCCCCACATAAATAGAGCTTTGCTGTAAACCGTCAGGAGACGCCTTTGATCGCCCGCTACACGCGCCCGGAGATGGGCCGCATCTGGTCCGATGAGAACAAGTACCGCTGCTGGTTACGGGTAGAAGTCGCCGCGTCGCAGGCGCTGGCACGCGCCGGCATGGTGCCACAGGAGGCCGCCGACGCGATCCGCGACCGCGGCAACTTCACGGTCGAGCGCATCAACGCCATCGAGGACGAGGTCAAGCACGACGTCATCGCCTTCACCACTGCGGTGGCCGAACACATCGGCCCCGAGTCCCGCTGGCTGCACTACGGCCTCACCTCCACCGACGTGGTCGACACCGCGCAGGCGCTGCAGTTGAAAGAAGCCTCGGCGCACATCCGCGCAGGCATCGTGCGGCTTTCGGAGGTGCTAAAGCAGCGCGCGATCGAGTTCAAGCACACGCCGATCATCGGCCGCACGCACGGCATCCACGCCGAGCCAACCACTTTCGGACTCAAGCTGCTGCTCTGGTACTCCGAGGTCCAGCGCAATCTCACTCGCTTTGACGCGGCCGCCGAGGACCTGCGCGTGGGCAAGCTTTCCGGCGCGGTCGGAACCTTCGGCCACCTCAAGCCTGAGCACGAAGAGGCCATCTGCGCCGACCTAGGCCTGAATCCGGTTGCAGTCGCGACCCAGGTCGTCCAGCGCGATCGCCATGCGGCATACGTCGCCACACTGGCCGTTCTGGTGTCCACGCTTGACAAGATCGCCACCGAGATCCGGCACCTGCAGCGCACCGAGGTCCGCGAGGCCGAGGAGTTCTTCTCCGAGAAGCAGAAGGGCTCGAGCGCCATGCCGCACAAGCGCAACCCCATCACCAGCGAGCAGATCAGCGGCCTCGCCCGCGTGGTTCGCGCCAACGCCCAGACGGCCTTCGAGAACGTCGCGCTGTGGCACGAACGCGACATCTCGCACTCCTCCGCCGAGCGCGTCATTCTGCCCGATTCGACGATCCTCGCCGACTATCTGCTCGCAAAGACGGCCACCTTGATCGAGAAGCTGCTCGTCTATCCGGCACGCATGCTGAAGAACCTCGAGTCCACCGGCGGTCTGATCTTCTCCGGTCAGTTGCTGCTCGATCTGGCCGAGTCCGGCATGCTGCGCGAGGACGCGTATCGCCTCGTACAGGGCCACGCCATGCGCTCGTGGAAGGAAGAGCTGGTCTTCCGCGACGAGATCGCCAAAGAGACCGCGATCACAAGCCGCCTGAGCGCCGAGAAGCTGGCGAAGGCCTTCGACTTCTCGCGGCAGTTGGCCAACGTCGATGCGATCTTCGCCCGGGTGCTGGGCTGATCCGCTTCGCAACGATAGGCGCTCTGAGGTCCTCTGCTTTGGTGTCTTTTGTGGATAAGCCGCAAGGCAGGAGTGTATGTCCGAGCGTCTGATCCAAATCGTCGATGCCGCGATGGCCGATGCTGCACACCGCAGCGGCGGCCATCTCGTCTGCAAGCCGGGCTGTTCGCAGTGCTGCGTCGGCGTCTTCCCTATAGCACAGGAGGACGCCGACCTCCTCTATCGCGGGCTTTTGGCGTTGGACCAGACCGACGCGGCGCGTGCTGGCCGCGTGCGCAACCGCGCGTCCGAGGCGCTCACCCGGCTCGATCCCTGGTTTCCAGGCGACGCGGCGACCGGCGTCCTCGGCGAATCTTTTGAAGAGGCTGTTCTCTTCGAAGAGTTCGCCAACAACGAGCCCTGCCCTGCCCTCGACCTGACGACAGGCACCTGCGACCTCTACGAGGCACGGCCGGTGCTCTGCCGCACCTTCGGCCCTCCCATGCGAACCGAGGAGGACAATCTCGCCACCTGCGAGCTTTGCTACATTCACGCCACCACCGAGGAGATTGCCGCATGCGAGCTCGACCCCAGCATTCCCGCGCTGGAGGAGGAGAGCAACGCTGCGTTTGAGGCCCGCACTGGCCGTCATGGCCAGACGCTGGTCGCCTACGCGCTGGGACGTCCGCCAGCCGCAGCTCCGGTCACACATCGAGTAGAAGCAGCCTCGGACTAGTACGCCTGCGCGGGATTGAGGGATCGTGTCCCACCCAAGGACACCCGCTTCGAATCGCCGGAAGCAAATGTCAAGGGGCTCCTCGTGCTGGCAGCCGGGCCGACTGTGGTGGTGCTGGTCGCTGTGCTTACGGTGTCTGTGCGAGCCGACGCAAACGACAACACCTCTGGATCCTTCGGCGGCGAAAAACGGCCATCCACCACATACACCGCAAGCATCCCAGCCGCGAAATAGGGATTCAGCACTGCTGCGGGAATGACGTATTTCTTCGACTTGACGAAACCCTCCGTACAGCCGTAGATCGCGTGGCTGCGTCGGACCGTGCCCGGCACCTGCGGGATCACGAAGATCTGCAGGTTTATCTCCGGATTCTTGCGCGAATACGAGACCAACGAGCGCGCAACCTGCTTCGGCGTCATGATTCCCCAGTCCGCAAATGCGTTGCGGTGGACGGAGTGGGGATACAGCAGATCGAATAGGTTGCGCGAGAAATCGGCGCAGTTACGGTCGAGCATGTTGTAGTGCGCGATGTTCTTGCGATCGTTGAAGCTGGCGATCAGGTGTTCGTCCTGCTCGCGCGTGGTCGCAATCTGATAGACGTAGATCCGGCGGTCGTAGGCGGATCCTACCAGTTCGGTCCATTCGCCCGGCGGCATGCCGCCTCCAGGAGCATCGGGCACGATGCTCTGCAGATGGTCATGGCGATAGGTATTCCGAATCTCGGCGACACTCTTGGGCGAGACCGATGCCGGCACCTCGTCGGTCCTCTCTACTCCGTAGAGGTACGAAATCAGCGGCACCGCAAGCCAGTCATATCCCGCAACCTTGTGATATCGACTGACGACAACGCCGGTTTCCCCCGGCCTACAGAAACGCAGACGATCCGGCGCGGCAGCGCAGATGTGATCGAGATAGATTGCTGAGTGGCCTGTCGGATTTACCGCGCCCAAGCGACCGTAGGGCTCCTCCAAAAAGAGCGCCGCGGACGCGAAACACCGCGGCGCAGTGGCGAACAGGGCGCATACAACGAGCGCAAGATGAAAATATTTATTTTTGCTCAGGTATCGAATGGCGTCCTCCGGCGGCATACTCCGTGTGATTCGACCAACAGTCTGTTGGAGCGGCATTTCCTGGAGGAAGTCGCGCGGAATCGTGGGGAAATAGAAAATCTGTCAGTGATAATGGTTAGATGACGCGGAACTCTCAATATGGACCGGCCAATCTCACGCTTGCAATTACAGGCGCAAGCGGATCCATCTATACAGTTGAGATGCTGCGAGCGCTGGTCGCCGATGCTCGGGTAACGAAGATCAACTTGGTGGTTTCGGAGAGCGCCCTGCGCGTGCTCGCCGAAGAGATGGAGATCAGCGGCCGCAACGATCTGGTGGAACGGATGCTCGGCGCGCGCTCGGAGAAGGTCCAGCAGCATATCGATGCCAACATCGGCGCCAACATTGCCAGTGGAAGCTACCCTTCCGAGGGCATGATCGTACTGCCTTGCTCCATGGGAACGCTGGCCGGCATCGCGCAGGGCTTAGCGAGCAACCTGATCCAGCGCGCCGCCGATGTCTGCCTGAAGGAGAACCGCCCGCTGATCCTCTGCGTTCGGGAAACCCCGTTCAATCGCATCCATCTGCGCAATATGCAACTGGCATCGGACGCCGGCGCCGTCATCTTCCCGGTGGTTCCAACGCTCTACAGCAAGCCGCAAAGCACCACCGAGATGGCGCTCCAATATGTGCAACGCGTACTGGCACATATTGGCCTTCCGCAGCCCGGAGCCTACCAATGGCAGGCAGAAGACTAGGCCTTGAACCTAATGCCCGGAAAGTATGCGCTCGATGCCGTCAACCGGCTGAGGCGCGTTGAGAAAGTCCACCGTGCCCTCGAGTGCGGCGTTTGCACACTGCCCCGGCGCAAGATGACCGCACCCCTGAATCACGTCGATCGATGAGTGCGGAATGAGCCTGTGCATCGTCTCGCCCACTGAGAGCGGAATGAGCACGTCCTTGCTGCCCCAGACGATCAGCGTGGGACGGTCAAGCCCGGCAAGGCGAAAATCGAGAAGGTCGCGGCCATTGGTCATCGAACCGACAGCGCGGCGAATGATCCAGCCATTGCGCTGCAGTTTTCGGATCGCGGCACGCGCGACGAACGGGGGCAGATGCTTCGGATTTGGATCGAGCATCTCCGTGAGACGAAATAGCTCACCTTCATCCGCAGGAATAAACAGCGACGCGTCGAAGGTCGCAGGAAAGTAGATGCCGGCGCTGTCGTAAATCACCAGCCGCTGCACCAGCTCGGGATGATCGAGAGCGAGCTTCGCCGCCACCCAGCCTCCCATCGACCAGCCTCCCACGTCCGCGGTCGACAGACGCATTGTCTGCATAAACCGCACCACCAGCCCCTCCTGCAGGCCAATGGAGTAGTCGACGTTGGGTCGGGGCGATCGCCCATAGCCAAGCAGGTCCGGCGCATAGACGTGGAAGCCGGCGGCGGCGAGGCCCGGGATCATCGGCCCCCAATCCTCGGCGCGCGAACCAAGGCCATGAATCAACACCAGCGGAGTCCCTCCTCCGCCGCCCCGAGGCAGCGCCTCGAGATAGTGCACGCGATAGCCGCCGACCTCGACATAGTGGCTTTTTACGCCATGCTCCTGAAGACGCCAGCGAATCACCTGGTCCGCGACCCAAAGCGGCTGCAGGTAAAACAGCGCTCCACAGGCGATCACGACGACGAGGAGCACAAGCAGAGAGAGTCGCAGCAGGCGAGCAAATCGCGAAACGGTTTTCATCAGCTCATCAACCTCGCCCGGCCACGCTTCGTTACCCTCTGCGTGCTCCGGCCACAATCCGATCCTGCGGAGCTGCTGCGCTACTTGAGCGGTTTGCCGAACTCTTCGCTGAAAACAGTATGCGCATTGTTGAAGCGGCCACCGTAGAACTTATCCGCTCCCTTGAGGTGCCCGATGGCGAGCAGCGCGACGGTCCAATAGCTCAAGGGCAGACGCAGCACCTCATGCACCTTGTCCTGCTCGAAGCCCTCCATCGGGGCGGTGTCGTAGCCGAGCGTCTCCGCGGTGAGCAGCATGAAGCTGAAGGCCAGCATCACCTGCTTGTTGAGCCAGCCATGCATCTTGTCGCTCGAGAAGCTCGAAAGATAGTTAGGAACGCTGCTCTTCGCCTGGGCGGCATAGCTCTCGGGCATGCCGCCTTCGAGGCCCTGCTGCAGCATCAGGTCGAGATCCTTGCGCCATCCATCGGCATCCCCGCAGGCCACGATGACCGCCGAGGCCTCTTCCACCTTGGCCTGGTTGTAACTGGCCGCGCGCAGACGTTTCTTCTGCTCCGGCGACTGCACCACGATGAACCGCCACGGTTGCATGTTGTATCCGCTGGGAGCCGATAGGCCAGCCTGAATAATCTGTTTCAAATCCTCCGGAGGCACGGGAGAACCGTCGAAGCTCGGCGTCGAACGCCGTCCGGCAATCGCCTCGGCAAGTGTCTTTTCTGGCTTCTTCATTATGTCCTTACTTGCTTGCATTTCGAGAGAGAGAAAGGTGACCTCATCCACATTAAAGGAAAGCCGTTCCTTTACCAAGATGAAAGTATCACGCTGCCAAACGAACCCAAAGATACCATCCTCGGGTGAAAGTTCGTTCGCTTCACAGGACTGCTTGCAACCGAGGCGCATGGGATCCGCCCTTCCTTCAATGAATCTCCGCCATCGAGGCTTCCGTAACCAACGGGTTTTGCCCCGGCACATCGGAAAAAACCCAGACGCCATGAAAGCGAGTGCGCAACTCCGGATACGCCGCCAGCAGCGCAACCATCGCATTGCTGTTCCGTGTGCGCGGAGAGATCGGCACCGGCGCCGGCTTCTTCTTCTCCGCAGCCTCCGGCGAGACCGGTTCCGGGGGCGGCTCCTGCTCGAGGTGCACAGCGACGTCGAGCTCCTCTCCCCCTCGCGAATCATCGGTCGTGAAGTCGGTAAACCGATACTCCGCACCGTCGGCCGCCTTGACCACCAGCGGAACCGAGGTGCTGATCCCCTCCGACAACGCCGGCGGGGTCGCCGCGGCCGTCTCTTTCTTCAACTGCTCGAGATTCGTACTGCTGATAAAGTTCGCGGGCTGCAACAGCGCCTGCGCCTCGCGATAGAAGAGATAGGCATTCCAGCGCTGCCCCTGCTTCGCCAGCCCGCGCGCCTGGGTCCAGTACCACAGGCCGCCACGCCCGGCCGCCGTCAGCGGCTTGGGATAGAAACCCGCCATCGCCCATCCCCGCTCTTGCCGCAACAGGAACGCCAAGCTCCACGGCGCCTTGATCGACTCCGCATGGAGGATGACAAATCCATAGCGACCCGCTGGAAGACCGGGGATCAGAAAGTCCGCCGCGGCCGGCGACTTATTGAGGGTGCAGAAAAACTCGGCGTCGGCCGGCTTCCCATCGATACCGCCGCGTAGACCGCTCGCATCCAGCAAGTAGACCTGCTCCACGACCAGGCTTGCGCCAGCGAGCTTCGGGGCGAGGCTCGCCACCAAATGCGTCATCGGCCCCGGATCCTTGTCGTACTCCGGCAACGCCAACCCGCGTAGGCCATCGACGTCATTGGCCTGGATATTTTGAGCCAGAGCCAGCCCCGCCGCAACCAGCCGATCGCGATCCCCGGACGTCATCTCGGACTGTGTGGTGCAGGTCTCGGCCGAGGCAAACCGCAACCCCAGGAGAAGCACCGCCGCCCACATGCAGCCACTCCGTCCCATCCTGTTCCCCATCGGATCCCAAAACCTCCTCGCGCGGCGTGAATGGATGCTACACCTTGCAGGCGAACATCCTACATCGCAAAATGCACGGCCGTGCAGGTGCTCGACCCATCGGGGACACTTCCCTCTGTCCCAACCCAGCCAAACGGGCTACACTGGGTCGAAACGGGATAGGCTTACGTCGGCGTCCGCAAACCGTCCTATCTACACCAGATGAAACTCACCTCTTCAATTCGAATGGCTGTTCGCGAGGTCTTGATCCCGTCAACTCTCCTCACAACCCTATGCTGCGGGATCTCCGTATCGCACGCACAGTCGACGAAGCCATCGGCGGCGGTCGCCGTGTCCGCTCCCACAGGCGTGCCCAATAGCCCCAGGGCACAGATGAATGTGGACTACGTGGCAGGCAAGCTGACCGTCACCGCCACCAACGCCAGCTTGAACCAGATATTGCGCGAGGTCTCCCACAGCATCGGCATGAAAATCACCGGCGGAGTAACCGACGAGCGGGTCTACGGACAGTACGGTCCCTCCGCGCCATCGGTTGTTCTGGCTGACCTGCTGGATGGAACCGGAAGCAATATGTTGCTGGTCGACGGCGCCAAAGGGCCCACCGAGCTGATCCTTACCCCCCGCACGGGTGGCCCAACGCCTCCCGGCCCCAGTGCCTCTCGCCCCGAACCCGAGGAGGAGCCGGCGCCAGAACCGCCCCATCCACCTCCCGCCGAAGAGCCTCACGTCGTGCCTCGTCGCGGTGTCGGACATCCGCCCACCCCGGGAGCACCGTCCGACCCGAACCCAAACGATTCCTCGAATGGCTCCGATGCACCCCAGTCCCCAAATGGGACCAAGACCCCGCAGCAGATCTACAACGAATTACGCCAGATGCAGCAGCAACAGACGACCGAGGCGCCGCAGTAAGGAAAAATCAGCCTTCGGTGACGGGTGCCGTCGTGGCCGTGCTGCGCCCCGAGGCCTGCGCAATCTGACGAGCATGGCTATGAAATAGCGCAAACATCAGATGGCACACCATGTATGCGACCAGGACCCCTGCTGCGAGAGACGCCAGCACCGCACAAACCAGAACAATGGAAACCAAAACGAACTCCTTGGATGGCGAATTCCCCATGTTCAGCTTTGGGCCGGAGCATTCGCCGAGATTATTGTTGCAGATATTTCATCGGCAACAATAATTCCGGCGTAAAGGGACTGTTACATTCTGTGATACCTCTCGCCGTGGATGGTGGAAATCCCCAGGGAGTTGTACTCAGAATGGCTCAAAATGGGCCTGAAGCGCTACCACGCTCCCGCCCCGCGCGTCCTCGTTTCTTCCTTCTGCCCCCGATGCCGTATCCTAGATGCTTGGCCCAATATAGGCCAACCAAGTCATGAGCATTCGCCACATCACAGTCCGCGGAGCACGCCAGCACAACCTGCGCAATATTGACGTCAGCATTCCTCGGAACACGCTGACGGTGGTCACCGGCCTCTCCGGTTCGGGCAAGTCCTCGCTCGCCTTCGACACCATCTATGCCGAGGGCCAGCGTCGCTACGTAGAGACTCTCTCCGCCTATGCGCGCCAGTTCCTCGACCAGATGGAGCGCCCCGACGTCGACGCCATCGACGGCCTCTCGCCTGCCATCTCCATCGAGCAGAAGACCACCAGCCGCAGCCCGCGCTCCACTGTCGGCACCATCACCGAGATCTACGACTACCTGCGCCTGCTCTACGCCTCGGTGGGCCAGCCTCACTGCCCCAAATGCGGCCTGCCCATCTCACGCCAGTCCGCCGACCAGATCGTCGAACGCGTCGTCGCGCTCGCGCCCGGCGAACGCATCACCGTCTACGCCCCTATCGTGCGCGGCCGCAAGGGCGAGTTCCGCGAGGAGCTTGAAGCACTCGACCAGCAGGGCTTCCGCGCCCGCATTGACGGCGAGATGACCGAGCTCACCGAGGGCATGCGCCTCGAGAAGCGTAAGAATCACACCGTCGAGGCCGTCGTCGACCGCATCGTGCTCAAGCCCGGGCTCGACGGCAAGCCGGACACGCGGCGCCTCGAAAGCTCCGTCGCCAAGGCCCTGCAGATGGCCAACGGCCTGGTACTGATCGCGATCCACGGCATGGAGGAGACCCTCTACTCCTCCTCGATGGCCTGTCCCGACTGCGGCATCAACGTGCCCAAGCTCGAGCCCCGCAGCTTCTCCTTCAATTCGAACTACGGCGCCTGCCCCGGCTGCCACGGCCTCGGCAGCACCTACGACTTCGACCCCGCCAAGACCATCACCGACTGGTCGAAGCCATTGCTCGACGGCGCCATGGGCCCCGGCTCGGGATCGCAGTACCTGCTGCGCCTGATCAAGCTCGCGGCGGACAAGTACAAGATCAATCTCAAGCTGCCCTTCTCGGAGCTGACCAAGGCGCAGCAAGACCTGTTACTTTACGGGCCGCCGCGCAACGAAGCCGGCCGCACCGGCTTCCACGGCATCTTCGCCTACCTGCGCTCCAACCTTGAAGAGACCAAGTCCGAGGGCTATCGCGAGTACATGATGCAGTACATGTCCGCGACCATCTGTCCGCGTTGCGAGGGCCGCCGCCTGCGCCCCGAGTCACTCGCCGTCACCGTAGCCATCGCCGGCAAAGCCGCCTCCATCGCGGACTTCACCGCGCTCTCGCTCGAGCGCGCACTGGCCGGCGCACGCGGCATGTCCTTCACCGGCCGCGACCGCATCATCGCCGATCGCCTACAGCGCGAGGTCATCGAGCGCCTCGAATTCCTCAACGCCGTCGGCCTCGGCTACCTCTCGCTCAACCGCTCCGCAGCCACGCTTTCGGGGGGCGAGGGCCAGCGCATCCGGCTCGCCACTCAGATCGGCTCCCGCCTGCGCGGCGTCCTCTATGTCCTCGACGAGCCCTCGATCGGCCTGCATCAGCGCGACAACCAGCGCCTGATCACCGCGCTCGAAGCCCTGCGCGACCTCGGCAACACCGTCCTCGTCGTCGAGCACGATGAAGACACCATCCGCAAGGCCGACTACGTCCTCGACCTTGGCCCCGGCGCCGGCAAGAACGGCGGCTTCCTCATCGCCAGCGGCACCCCGCAGGAGGTGATGGACAATCCCGAGTCGCTCACGGGCCAGTACCTCTCCGGCAAGATCGACATCGTCACCCGCCCCACGCCGGACAAGGCCCCGCGTCCGCTCACCGGCAAGTGGATCACCGTCGAGGACGCGCACTCGCACAATCTGCTCGGCGTCACCGCCCACTTCCCTCTCGGCGTGATGACGGTCGTCACCGGCGTCAGCGGCTCGGGCAAGAGCACGCTGGTCAATGACATCCTCTACCGCGCCCTCGCCAAGGACCTCTACGGCTCGCGTGAGGAGCCCGGCAAGCACGGGGCCGTGCGCGGCATCGACCAGCTCGACAAGGTCATCCAGATCGACCAATCGGCGATCGGCCGCACCCCGCGCTCCAACCCCGCGACCTACACCGGCGTCTTCACCGCCATGCGCGATCTCTTCGCCATGCTGCCCGAATCGCGCGAGCGCGGCTACAAGCCCGGCCGCTTCTCCTTCAACGTGCAGGGCGGCCGCTGCGAGGCCTGCCAGGGCGAAGGCCAGCGCCGCATCGAGATGAACTTCCTGCCCGATGTTTACGTGCTCTGCGAGATCTGTAACGGCCGCCGGTACAATCAGGAGACGCTCTCGGTAAAGTTCAACGGCTACTCCATCGCCGATCTGCTCGATCTCCCCATCGGCGACGCACTTCCCATCCTCAAAGACATCCCGACGGTCAACGTCAAGCTGCAAACGCTGGTCGACGTCGGCCTCGGCTACATCCATCTCGGCCAGTCCGCAACCACGCTCTCCGGTGGCGAAGCCCAGCGCATGAAGCTCGCGCGCGAGCTCTCCAAGCGCCAGACCGGCCGCACTCTCTATCTCCTCGACGAGCCAACCACCGGCCTCCACTTCGACGACGTCCGCAAGCTGCTCGAGGTCCTGCACCGCCTCACCGACCTCGGCAACAGCGTCGTCATCATCGAGCACAATCTCGACATCATCCGTAACGCCGACTACATCCTCGACATGGGCCCCGAGGGTGGCGAAGGCGGTGGCCGCGTCGTCGCCCACGGCACCCCCGAGCAGGTCGCGACCGTCGCCGAATCGCACACCGGCAGCTTCCTCGCCAAGCACTACGCGATGGAGCCGCACCCCAATGGCAACGGCAGCGTGAGCCGCTTCGCCGGCGCACAGCCGCTCGACATCATCGCCGCCGCCGACCGGAAGCGCGAGTCCAAAGCCAAGTTCATCGCGCCCGAGAGGAAGACCGGCGTTCCCTCCGCGCGGCCCGCAGCCGAAGCGGCCACCAAGCCCGCGAAGAAGGTCGCCAAGAAGGCGCCCGGCCGGCCGAGGAAGGCATGACCGACCCGTTCGATGCAGACCGCGAGTCCGACCTCGCCCCATCGCACGTGAAGGAGCCCGACCTCCTCGACGCGCCAGACGAGAGACGCCTTTCCGAACCGCGTCCCTATGCTCCGACGCCTCAACCGGAGCACTCCTCGCGCGCCCCGCACCTCGGCCACGTCATCGTCTTCCTCTGCTTCGCCTTTCTCGTCCTTCTGCTCAGCCAGCTTCTCCTGCTCACACCGCACGGCAGCCACGCCCTCAAAGAGGGCGCGCAGATGGTCATGCAGCCCAAGCGCCAGATCGCCGCGATGGCCATCGCCTATCTCGCCACGCTCGGCTTCTGCGTCCTCGCCTTCCCGCTCTTTTGGCGCCGCGGATTTCTGGTCGGCATCCATTGGAACGGAGCCCAGGCGCTCCGCCTCGCCAAGCGCCTGATCCCGCTCGGTCTCGTCCTCGGACTCACCGTGCAGGCGATCTCCAGCCTGATCCCCATGCCCAAGTCCATCCCGATGGACGACTACTTCCGCTCGCGCTCCGACGTCTGGCTGGTCACGGTCTTCGGCATCACCCTCGCGCCCGTCTTCGAGGAGCTCTGCTTCCGCGGCTTCCTGCTTCCCGCCTTCACCATCACGCTCGACTGGCTCGGTCCGCTGCTGCGCTACCTCTCCGCCTTCTCCTTCGCACGGCTGCGCGGCGACGAGCCACCCCGCCACTTCCATTTCTTCGACGACGCCAAATCCGCGGGCTTTGCGGATGGCACCGACAACCTGACCTTCCGCAGCCGCACCGCCATCGTCGGCGCCAGCATCGTCACCAGCATCCTCTTCGCGCTGCTGCACGCCGAGCAGCTCGCCCACGCCTGGACCGCGGTCTTCGTGCTCTTCTTCGTCTCCCTCGCACTGACGGCCGTACGCATCCGCACCCGTTCGGTCGCCTGCTCGACCCTCGTCCATGCCAGCTACAACCTCTCGGTCTTCATTACCCTCTTCATCGCCACCGGCGGCTACCGCCACCTCGAAAAGATGATCCAGTAGCGAAGCCTACCTCGTTTCCATAAGCCTGGCTTCGCTACAATCGAAGAGACATGCCTATCGAAAGCCGCCCCGCCCTTCTCGACCTCCTCGCCACTCACTCCTTCAAGCTGGGCGACTTCGTGCTCGCCAGCGGAGCCCGCAGCGACTACTACATCGACTGCCGCGTCACCACGCTGCACGCCGAGGGCGGCCGCCTCTCCGGCCTAGTGCTCTACGATCTCATCCGCCAGCACGTCGCCGAGGCCGAGGCCGTCGGCGGCCTCACCATGGGCGCCGATCCGCTGGTCTCGAACGTCGCCAGCGCTAGCGCCTGGGCGAAGACCGACTACCACGAGATTCAGGAGCTCTCGAGCGCCCTGGATATGGAGCCCGAAGAGGATCCCGGCCCCGAGCCCACCCTCATCCACGGCTTCCTCGTCCGCAAGGCCGAGAAGACCCACGGCACCGGCCGTCGCATCGAAGGCTTCCTCAAGCCCGGCGCCAAGGTCGTCATCGTGGACGACGTCTGCACCACCGGCGGCTCCACCATCACCGCCATCGAGGCCGCGCGCGAGGCCGGCATGATCGTCGCCGGTGTCCTCTGCCTAGTCGATCGCGAGCAGGGCGGCCGCTCCAAGATCGAAGCCGCAGCCCAGGGCGCTCCGTTCCTCTCCGTCTTCACCGCCAGCGACGTTCGCGCCGCCCACATCGCTCTTAACGCAAAGCAGAAGAAGTAAACTGAAAACGACATGATTCCTACTCTCGAATGGCTCCCCGAAGGCGTTAACTTTCTCGACCAAACCAAGCTCCCACTCGAGGAGACCTACGTCCTTGCGACCGACTACAAGCAGGTGGCGACCGTCATCCGCGACATGATCGTGCGCGGCGCGCCGGCCATCGGCGTCTCCGGCGCGATGGGCGTCGCCATCGGCATCGATCGCAGCACCGCCGCCACCCTCCCTGAGCTGACTGCCGAGCTCGCCGTGATCTGCGACCTGCTCGCCAGCACCCGGCCCACCGCCGTTAATCTCTTCTGGGGCATCAATCGCATCCGCGAGCTCTACAACACCCTTGCCGCGCAGCCCGGCGCCTCCATCGCCGCCATCAAGCAGGCCGTCGTCGAAGAGGGCCGCCGCATGTACGACGAGGACATCGCCGCCTGTAAGCAGATGGGAGCCCACGGCGCTGCTCTCCTGCCCAAGGAAGGCACCGTGCTCACCCACTGCAACGCCGGGGCGCTGGCCACCTGCGGCTACGGCACCGCTCTCGGCGTCATCCGCGCCGCCATCGAGCGCGGCCACAACATCAACGTCTTCGCCGATGAGACCCGCCCCTTCCTCCAAGGCGCGCGCCTCACCGCGTGGGAGCTGATGAAGGACAACATCCCCACCACCGTTCTCTGCGACAACATGGCCGCCTCGCTCATGCTGCAGGGCCGCATCCAGGCCGTCATCGTCGGCGCCGACCGCATCGCCGCCAACGGCGACGTCGCCAACAAGATCGGCACCTACGGCGTCGCCATCCTCGCCAAGGAGCACGGCATTCCGTTCTACGTCGCTGCTCCCTGGTCGACCATCGACGTCGCCACCGCCACCGGCGCCGGTATCCCCATCGAGCAACGCTCCGCCCGCGAGGTCACCCACTCCAACGGCAAGCAGATGACGCCCACCGGCGTCGGCATCGAGAATCCCGCCTTCGACGTCACCCCGGCCAAGTATGTCACCGCGATCATCACCGAGCGCGGCGTCCTCAGCGCCAATTACGTCACCGCCATCCGCGAGATGGACGCGCAGCGCGAAGCCGTTCTCGTCAACGCCTAACCACAACCGTTCCACAACAAAACTCCGCACGAAGACGACACCGGCTCCCTGGCAGCATAATGGGAGCCGTGTTTCGTGGCCTGCTCAACCCGCGGCACTGTTCGCTCCTGCGCAGCAACCTGCTCGTGCTGGCCAGCCTCGCCGCTGCCTTCCCGCTCTCCGACTTTCCCCACAACCGGCCCACGCTGCTGCTGCTCTTCCCCACCCTGCTCGCCGTCCTCGGCACCGCCGACACCACCCGCTGCATGCGCAAACGCTGGAGCTTCTACCACGGCGGCGTGCTCCTCTGCATCTATATGGACCTGATGGCGGTCGCGCTGATCCTGGTATTCCTGCTCTATCCCTACGCCTTGTGGTTGACCGCAACCCATTGAGGGCCCGCGCTGGTATACACTGCCCAGACGCACGCCACGACGAACGACCTGCCACTCTAAACACAAACGGAGATTCACCGTGCTTAAAGGTTTTCGCGATTTCATCTTGCGGGGCAATGTTGTCGATCTTGCGGTCGCTGTCATGATCGGCGCGGCGTTCAACGCCATCGTCACCTCCTTGACCAAGGACATCCTGGGCCAACTGATCGCGGCCATCACCGGCAAGAAAGAGTTCGCCAACATCGATCTCTTTCTGCGCGGCACACCGATCCATCTCGGCAGCTTCATCAACGCGACGATCTCCTTCCTGATCACCGCCAGCGTCGTCTACTTCCTCATCGTTCTTCCCATGCAGTACCTGCTCAAGAAGCTCAGCGGACCGGCACCCGATCCCACCACCAAGCCCTGCCCGCAATGCCTTTCGGATATTCCGCTCGCGGCAACCCGGTGCCGCTTCTGCACCCAGCCCGTCGCCTAGCCCAGCCTTGTTCCACCCATCGCACCACCCGCTTCACCACTCCGTTTCGATCAAAGGGAATGCCTTGACTCCTGCACGAACGACGTCTGTCCGAATGAATCCAGCACGCACCTTCGCGCTCCGCACCCCCCACCTGCTTCCGCTCGCCGCCTCCGCCCTCTTCCTTTTGCCTCTAAGCGCGCAAACGCCAAGCGCCCAGCAGCCGGTCTTCGGCTATCGCGACTTCTCTCAACAAGCCAAGTGGGACTCCATCTTCATGGCCGTTCCCGACGCCAAGCTCGCCGGCGAGCACCTCAAGATCCTCACCGCCGAGCCGCACTGGGCCAGTTCCCCCGAGGACTACAAGACCGCGCAGTACGTCGCCGAAAAGTTCAAGGCAGCCGGCCTCGAGACCACGATCACGCCCTATCGCGTGCTCCTCAACAAGCCCATCAAGATCCAGATCGAGGCCTTCGACGCCGACGGCAAAAAGCTCATGTCCGGCCCCTCCCCCGAACATGTGGATCCGAACAAAGACGGTGGCGATCCCTTCCAGAACGATCCCCGCATCCTACCCGCCTTCAACGGCTCCAGCCCCTCCGGCGACGTCACCGGTGACGTCGTCTACGCCAACTACGGCACCCTCACCGACTTCAAAAAACTCGCCTCCCTCGGCATCAGCGTCAAGGACAAGATCGTTCTCGTCCGCTACGGCGACAACTACCGCGGCGTCAAGGTCTACATCGCACAGCAATACGGTGCCAAGGGCGTCCTCATCTACTCCGACCCATCCGACGACGGCTACTTCCAGGGCGACATGTACCCCAAAGGCCCCTACCGTCCCGATTCCGGAGTGCAGCGCGGCGCTGTGCAGTTCCTGCCCATCTACCCCGGCGACCCCGAGACCCCCGGCATCGCCTCCACGCTGGACCTTCCCGATTCCAAACGCATCCCGCAGGACAAGTTGCAGGCCAACCAACCCAGCATCCCCGCCAATCCGCTCTCCTATAAGGACGCCGCGCCCATCCTCGAGGCGCTCGGCGGCAAGCAGTCTCCCCGCGACTGGCAGGGAGCACTTCCCTTCACCTATCACCTCGGCGGCACCGGCAAGGTCTCCGTTCACATGCACCTCGAGCAGGACGCCCGCCTGCGCGTCATCTGGGACGTAATTGGAACCATCGAAGGCACAGACCCCTCGCAGAAGGACGACTGGGTCGTCGCCGGCAACCATCGCGACGCCTGGGTCTACGGCGCGGTCGATCCCAACTCCGGCACCGCCGCCATGCTCGAGTCCGTGCACGGCCTCGGCGAGTTGCTCAAGCAGGGATGGAAACCCAGGCGCCGCATCGTCATCTGCTCCTGGGACGCCGAGGAAGAGGGCCTCATCGGCTCCACCGAGTGGGCCGAGCAGCACGAAGCCCAACTGCAGCACGCCGTCGCCTACTTCAACACCGACGTCGGCGTTTCCGGCCCCTCCTTCAACGCCTCCGCCGTCCCGTCTCTCAAAGAGTTCGTCCGCGAGGTCACCAAGCAAGTCCCCAGCCCTCAGGGCGGCACCGTCTACGAGGCGTGGGAGAAGGACCAGAAGCAGCAGGAGGAGGAAAGCGGCAACCATCGGCGTTCTCGCGCGACCCACCTCAGCGGCGACGACGGCGTCCACGTCGGCGACCTCGGCTCCGGCTCCGACTACACCCCATTCATCCAGCACCTGGGTGTCCCGTCGACCGACATCGGCTCCGACGGCCCCTACGGCGTCTATCACTCGGTCTTCGACAACTACAACTGGTTCATCAAATTCGCCGACCCGACCTTCGTCTACGAGCAGCAACAGGCCCGTGTCTTCGGCCTCGAGATCCTGCACATGGCCGACGCCGATGTCCTGCCCTACGACTACAGGCTCTACGGCCAGTCGGTGCTGGGCTATCTCGATACCGCCCAGCGCGATGCTACCGCGGCCAAACTGCAGCTCGACTTCGCACCGGCCCTCGCCGCCGCGAAGCACTTCGAAGCCGCGGGCACCGCGATCCATGAGCGGCAGACCCAGCCCACCGGCGATCTGGACTCCCTCAACGCCGCGCTGCGCGATGCCGAGCAAGCTCTTCTAAATCCGCAGGGTCTTCCCAAGCGGCCCTGGTTCCGCCACACCATCTACGCGCCGGGCGAGTACACGGGCTACGCCGCCGTCGTCATCCCCGGAGTCACCGAGGCCATCAGCACGCCGGATGCGGAGCGTGCCACCGCCCAGTTGGCCGTCCTCACCGATGCTCTCAACCGGGCCGCAACGGTCCTCGAAACCGCCGCGAAGTAGACGGATCGCCCACCGAAAAGTTACTTGTTTCGGTGGGCAATTGGCTACACCTTTTGGGGTACAACCGGGCGCAAAGGTGCTATTCAGCCCCACTGCCATGGAGTCGATCATTAACTCTGGAGGGTGGTCCACTACCCCCAGGGAGCACTCAACGAATGGTTGGCGTTTCAAAACGTATCCCAGGATTCTCCGTCATACGGATCTCCCCCGCAGGACCTGCTGCGCATTCCATAGTGCGTGAACGAATGCAGCCCCAATGAAGCGATCAAACAAATTCCTGCGCCCGGAAGACCGCTGCTCCCTGCCTTCGCCGAGGCTTTATCCCACACGCGTCGCCGGCATGATCTTCAACTTCAGCCGGACTACGATGCCGGAAGATCCCGCGATCTCCGCAAAAGACCCCTCGCATCCCATCCGCCGGCGTCGTCCACAATCAGCCGGCGTCTGCGATCCTGCATGCGAGTGCGTCTCAGCGAGTTAAACGCGGGAGGCGCGCCTTGATCCAAGGCGCGCCTCCGGGAAACAGCACAGGTTGAAAAGCTAGCCGCGCAACGCCATCTGTTCGGTCACAATCTGCGTCAGGTCCGGCTTCTTCAAGCCGTACTCACTCTCATTGAACTTGTCCACCTTGCTCGACCAGTTCATGCTGCAGAACTTCGGACCGCACATGCTGCAGAACGCCGCTTCCTTGTAGTAGTCATCCGGCAGCGTCTCGTCGTGCATGCCCCGCGCCGTATCCGGATCGAGCGACAGCGCGAACTGCTTATCCCAATCGAACGTGTACCGTGCGTGTGAGATCGCATCGTCGCGATCCCGTGCGCCCGGCCGGTGCCGCGCAATGTCGGCCGCATGCGCCGCGATCTTGTATGCGATGATGCCGTCCTTCACGTCCTTCTCATTCGGCAGCCCGAGGTGCTCCTTCGGTGTCACATAGCAGAGCATCGCCGCGCCGTGCCACCCAATCATCGCCGCTCCGATCGCCGACGTGATGTGGTCGTAGCCCGGAGCGATGTCGGTGACCAGCGGTCCGAGCACGTAGAACGGCGCGCCGTCACACAGCTCGACCTCCTTGTCTACCTGCTCCTTGATCTTGTCCATCGGCACGTGCCCCGGACCTTCGATCATCACCTGCACATCGGACTTCCACGCCTGCCGCGTCAGCTCGCCCAGCGTCTTCAGCTCGGCAAACTGCGCCTCGTCGCTCGCGTCCGCCACCGAGCCCGGCCTCAGCCCGTCGCCCAGCGAGTAGCTGACGTCATACTTCGCCATCACCTTCGTGATGCGATCGAAATTCTCATACAGGAAGTTCTGCTTGTGGTGCGCCGTCATCCACTGCGCCATGATCGCGCCGCCTCGGCTGACGATGCCGGTAATACGCTTGGCCACCATGGGAATGTACTGGATGAGCACACCGGCATGGATCGTAAAGTAGTCCACGCCCTGCTGCGCCTGCTCCTCGATTACCTCGAGGTACAGATCGATGTTCAGATCCTCGACCTTCTTCACCCGGCTCAGCGCCTCATACAGCGGCACCGTCCCGATCGGCACCGGCGAGTGCCGCAGAATCTGCTGGCGAATCATCGGAATATCGCCGCCGGTCGACAGATCCATCACCGTATCCGCACCAAAATGCACCGCCGTATGCAGCTTGCGCAGCTCCTCATCCACATTCGAGGTCAGCGCCGAGTTGCCGATATTCGCATTGATCTTGCAGAGCGACTCCACGCCGATCGCCATCGGCTCCAGTTCCGGGTGATTGATATTCGCCGGGATAATCATCGTCCCCTTGGCTATCTCCGACCGCACCAGTTCCGGGGAGATCTTCTCCTTGTGCGCGACGAAGGCCATCTCCTCGGTGATCAAGCCCTTGCGCGCGAAGTGCATCTGGCTCATATTGCTGTCGCCGGTGCGTTCGGCTTCAACACGGCGCTTGACGATCCATTCTGCGCGCGGGGTCGGGACGGTGTACTCGTTGCCCTGGCCGTTGCTGCCGGCGCTCTGGCCGTTCCCATTTGCGTTCGTCTCGTGACTCTGGCCGCTCATGCTATTCCCCTGATTCCTAAACTCATGACCATCTCTCTCTCGATCATTGCTCTCCAGTATATGCCGTATGAAGATCCAGTCCTGTGTCACGGTTCAGCTCACCCCTCACCGCTCCAGGGAGCCATACCACCCGCCGTAAGTCCGCTGACTGCCGCTCTCTCGTCAATAAAGCGTATTGACATGATACCTTGCACTACATAGTATCTTGCCGTGACCAAAGCCAAGCCGACAACGCCTGAGAGCGCCGAGAAATGGGAGGTCCAGCTCCGCCGGGGCTCGCTCGAACTCGCCATCCTGGCCGCTCTCTGGGAGGACCGCCTCTATGGCCTCGAGATCCTGCGCCATCTCGAACACAACTCCGATCTCATCGTCGTCGAGGGCACGGTCTACCCCCTGCTCAATCGGTTGCGCGCGCTCGAATTGGTGGACTCCGAATGGGTCGAGTCCGAATCCGGACATCCGCGCAAGTATTACCAGCTCACCCCGGCCGGGCGGCAACGGGCCCTGGAGATGACCCGCATCTGGGAGCGCTTCTCCGCCAGCATGACCCAGCTTCTCGCACCCCTTTCGGGAGAGTTGGCTGGGGAGAAGAAAAAGGAAGTCCGCAAGGAGAAACCATGACCATCTCCGCCGAATCCCAGAAGACCATCGGCCTACCTTGAGTTCTGGCGCCCACGCGCCAGGCCTGCCCGTGCGCGAAGACCTGCAAAATCGCTCCGCGAGCCGCGGTCCGAAAGGCGTAAACTGAGACCAGTTATGAGTGCGCCTGCAAAAAGCCCCGTCAAGATCATCCTCGCCAGCCTCATCATCGTGGCCACGGTCGCCTATCTCGCGATCACCGGAGCAAACGATACCAAGAGCTACTACGTCACTATCTCCGAGCTCCAAGGCATGGGCCACAAGGCCTACACCAGCCATCTCCGCGTAGCCGGCAACGTGGAGCCCGGCAGCATCCACCGCATCGGCGCGGGCGCGGACTTCAAGCTGGTCGAACAGGGCAAGTTGCTACAGGTCGAGTACCGCGGCTCCGAGCCACCGCCCGACACCTTCAAGGATGACGCGCAGGCCCTCGCCGTCGGCACCTTCGGCCACGACGGCGTCTTCCACGCCACCGAGGTCCAGGCCAAGTGCGCCTCCAAGTACGCACCCGCGACTCCCGGGACAAAGTCCACAGCCGCGGCCGCACCGGCCGCCACCGCCATGATCATGCCCAGCGAACGCTGACGCGTACCCCAAGCAAAGCGAGAGCGCCGTCATCCCCGATCGAGACGACGGCGCTCGCTTAGCGCACCTGGCGGGCTCGGCTAGCTTGCCTTCTTGAAGCCCATCGCCTCCTTTCCTACCGAAGTCGTCGCCTTCTGCGCCTCATCCTGCTTCCCGCGGTCCTCGCCCGAAATCTTGCCGTTGATCTGCCGTACCGAAAGCCCGTCGCCCGTCTCGCCCGTCGCATCCACGGCACGCAGTCCAAACGACGAAGACCACGGCCCGCGCATATCCGTATCCCCTTCGCTGCCCTCGCCCTTCGAGGTATTGAGGTACTCGTCCACGATTCCCGGCGTCGGCTTCAGCCTTCCAATCGAGAACGGCTTCTTCTCCAGGCTTTCGAGCGCCGCCGTAAACGCCTTCATATGCGTAATCTCCCGCGTCATCAGGAACTGCAGCGTGTCGATTGAGCCCGGGTCGTCGGTATGGTCGATCAGCCGTTCATACACGATCTTCGCCCTCGCCTCAGCCGCGATATTGCAGCGCAGATCGACATCCAGCTCGCCCGTCACCTGCACGTACTTCGACGTCCACGCGTTGCCCAGCGAGTCCTGCAGCGCGACGCCGCCGCCGCCCGCGATCGCCACCAGCGGATCGGCCTCTGCCGCCTCGCGATCGGTCTTCAGCGGCGCCAAGTGCATGCGGATCAGCGCTCCCACCACCTCCAGGTGGCTCAGCTCCTCGGTCCCGATATCCAGCAGCAGGTCGCGGCGCCCCAGATCGTCGACGCAGTTCCAGCCCTGAATCGTGTACTGCATCGCGGCTGCCAGCTCGCCATTCGCGCCGCCAAACTGTTCCAGCAGCATCCTGCCGAACTGCACGTCCGGCCTGTCGATATTCACGGTATACATCAGCTTCTTCACGTGGTGGTACATGGGTGGGCCCTCCTATCCTGGTTAATCCTGGGTAATTCGTGCCGGTTGGGGTATGAGCGGGTCCGCTCTCCGTTTCCGCCTGCGCGACCCTGCTCCTGGCGATTGGTCGTACCAGTGCTTCTCCGTGCTACGTCGTAGGATGATGCTCCGTCCGGGAAAATCGCCTGAGAATCCCCAATTCCCTTGTGCAAACCCCACCCCATTCCGGCGCAACCGATGCGACAATAGACCTACTGGCATGACGACGCCCTCTTCGCTCCAACAGCGCCTCCTGACCGCGATCCTTCTCTTCGCTCCCCTGCTGCCTATCGCCGGCTGCGGCTACCACGCCGTCGGTGCAGCCAGCCACATCCCCGGCGGTGTCAGCACCATCGACGTGCCCATGTTCGCCACCCACGTGTTGCACTACAACACCGAGGCTCTCTTCACCCAGGCCGTCATCCGCGAGCTCAACACCCGTACCAGCTACCACATCCTCAACGGCGAAAACGCCGACGCCGACGCCCACCTCACCGGCACCATCCTCACCCAGAGCATCACCCCCCTCACCTACGACTCCACCAGCGGCCAGACAGCCAGCTACCTCGTCGCCATCACCGCCAAGGTCATCCTCACCGACCGCGACGGCCGCATCCTCTACCAGAACGATGCCGTCCCTTTCCGCGACCAGTACCAGTCCACCCAGGACCTCAACGGCTTCATCCAGGAAGACTCCCCCGCCTTCCGCCGCATCGCCCAGGACTTCGCCAAGACCATCGTCGACAACATGCTGGAGTCCCTATGAGCACCCAGCCTACGTCGCGCCAGCCCATCAAGTCCTTCGCCGCATCCGACCGCTTCCTCGCCGAGCTCGGCACCCCGACTCAGCGCCCCGGCTACGTCCTCCTCGGCGACGAGATCTTCCTCTTCGAGCGCTGCCGGCGCGGCGTCCTCGACACCCTCATGCCCGATCCTGGCATGCGCGACTTCTGCCTGCACACCCTCGACCTCGCCGAGACCTCGATCTTCGAGATCCTCGACCGCGCCCAGACCCCGTCCCTGATGGCGCCCTTCCAGGTCTTCTTCATCCGCGGTCTCAAGAACCTCTACGGCCGCAGCAGCAAGAAGCCCGAGTTCGAGGCCATCGACGCCTACTTCCGCTCGCCCAACCCGCAGGCCCTTCTGCTCTTCGTCGCCGACCACCTCCGCATCCCCACCGACCTGCGCAAGATGGACATGCAGGACAAGGACCGCTACGAGCGTATCCGCGAGACCCTTGGCGACGCCTGCTCGCTGATCGAACTGGCCCGCGTCGACGAGGCTGACGCCAACCGTTGGATCCTCGAGTCCGCCCAGGCCCGCGCCATCAAGTTCGATCCCGACGCCGCCCGCCAGCTGGTCGACGCCCTCGGCGCCGACATGATGCTCATCGCCAGCGAGTTCGAAAAGCTCCTCCTCTACGTCTCCGCCCCCATTGGCCCGGTCGCGCGCAACCACGTCACCCTCGGCGACGTCGAGACCATGGTCCTCGCCGCCAAGCAGCGCTCTTTATACGAACTGACGGACGCCATCTCCCAGAAGGACCGTCCCCGCGCCCTGGCCTTGCTTCACGGCCTGCTCAACGCCTCGGACGGGGGCGAGGACGCAGCCATCGGCCATCTCTACATGCTCGCCCGAACCTTCCGGCAGATGCTCATCATCTCGGAGAAGAACGTGCGTGACTCCCGCGCCATCTGGCAGGTCTTATGGCAGGGCTTCCGCATGCCTCCGTTCGCCGCCGAGGAGCTCATCCGCCAGGCCCGCCGCTACAAATCCCGCCGCGAGCTCACCCGCGCCATCCGCCTAGTCGCCCGCGCCGATCTCGATCTCCGCTCCAGCCCCGCCAACAAGCTGCTGGTCCTCGAGCGCCTCATCCTCGACCTCGCCACGGAGCCCACCGCCACCCCCTACGCCCCGTCCCAATTCGCCATGGAACTGTAGACGGAGACAAATCGGCAAATTTCATTCCTCAGGTTCTGGCTCCGCTCCATCACAGATGCGATCGGAGGCCATGCGAGCTTCCGATATCTGACTCCATCCCTAATGGACTGCACTAGCTCGGACGGAACCTTTATCGAATTCTGAAGCGCACAAAACCTCATCGCCGGGATCGCTGATAGTCTCGTGCTGGGCGCCCGACAACTTGCTCAGTTCCGTATCCACCAAAGCAGGATGTGCGAGTCCAGCAGCATCCGCACCCCTCAGTATCCCCATTCTTTCAACTCTTCCTCACTCATCGGCTCATCGAAATCCGGCGCAATGTAGCTAACCCCAAGCAGGTTTTGTCCCCCGATGCGCCTTTCCAACTTCGGTTCCGCCGCCGCCACGGGAACCAGCTTGCTCACCGCGCGTCCATCCCGCTCGATGACGATCTCTTCCCCGCGCTCCACCCGCTCCCGCGCCTCGCTAAATCCCACCGAACTCGCCATTGCGCGCCTCCGATCTTGCGGCGAGCATACCCCTCCCGCGCCAGCCTCACCCAACCCGCACAGCCATCACCCTGCGCTCGCAAACGGCCCAAACTGCGCCGCAATGGACCCAGTTTCACTCCGCGCATCCACCACGTGCACCCTGTACTCGCCCCCTCCCGGAGCCACCCGCACGACCACGTGCCCCTCGCTGCTGCTCAACCCCTTCGAGAAACGTTCCGTCGTCTGCAGCGCCGCCTCCGTCATCCCCACCGCAAACATCGACCGCTCCCCCGGATAAAGCTCCGTGCTGAGCAGGTTCGCCAACACGTTCATCGCCGGGTGCGAAACATGCCAGCTCGGCAGAATCCACACCCGGGGTCGCAGCGCCTGCACCGCCTCGAAGCCGCCCGCGTCGAAGTAGCCATGATGGTTCACCACCGCCACCGACATCGGACCCGCCGCACGCGCCACCGGCGTCTCAATATCGCGCCAGGCCTTCCGGCCATAGTCCGTATCGCACGTCAGATCCCCGCCCGAAAAATACGAAAACCCTCCATAGCGCAGACACATCGAAACGCAGCACATATTCTCATTCGGAACATCCGACGCCGCCAGCCCCTCCAACGCCGGAAACAAAGCCTTTCCCGCCTCGTCCGCTCCCGTCCACACCTCTCCGTTCACCGACAGCACCCGTCCACTGAACTCCGGGTACCGCGTCGCGTCCCGCCGCAGTTCGAGCTGCCGCAACGACCCCGCCCGCGCCCGCTGCACCTTGGTCCCCTTCGCCGCCAGGCTCTTCACAAGCTGTATGTAGTTGTTCGCGGAAGGATCCGTCGGCGTCGCCGGATAACCGTAGTCCGGCCACCCGCGATCGATCAGCTCCCGCACCGGCATCGCCTCCGCCACATCCGCCGCGCCCGTCAACCGGTACGCTCCCTTCATCGACTGCGGACTCGACGCTGCCACCTCGCCCACATGGTCTCCATGCAGGTGCGTCAGCAGCATCAGGTCCAGATCGTCTCTCCCCACACGAGCCAGTTGCCTGGCCACATATCGCGCGATCCACTCGCCCGCTCTCCGGCTGTCGTTCGGCCGTGCCGGAGACATCATCCTCACCGCGCTGTGCGCCTCGCCCGCGTCGATCAGCAATGTTGTCCCATCCGGCCCCAGCACAAACGTCGAATTCCCGCGCCCCGTATCGATGTGGTGAATCTCCAGAACTCCGGCCTCCCACGCCGGCAGGGATCCCAGATCCACATCGCCGCGCGTGCTCTCCTCGGCCACTCCCAGGCCCGTCGGCAGCATCGCCGCCACGCCCACACCCATTCCAACCTTCAAAAACTCGCGACGACTCGACACCTGCGATCTCTCCTGTTTCCCAAACTTCCCCAGAAGAAACTACCACGCCAGGACGCCGCGCCGGATCAACGCTCGCGCATCCCGGAGCCCGAGCGCTCCCCTCTACTCCACCTACTCCACCGCAGCCGCGCTTAAGCAGAATCCCGCCGCATGCGCAATGCAGCTCGCCTCCTGCGCATGCTCCTCAAGCCGCACCGACCGCAGCCCCGCCATCCGCTTCAAGTGCAGCCCCGCGTGCAGCAACGCCTGCCGCGCCGGATCCCGCAGGCTCGGGCTCGAGTACAGCCCGAAGATCGAGTACGGATCCGCCTCAAACCCCGCGCCCTTCCGCATAATCTGCACCGCCAGCACCTTGCCCGGATTTTCCGGAATCCCCACGCACAGCGGCAGCAGCATCCGTCCACCCTCCGCCAGGCACTCCATCCATCCCGGCTGCGGATGCGTCACGCCTGCATTGATCAACACCGCATCCGACTCCGGCGGCACAACCGCCGCCCCATCCCCGGCAACCACCCGCACCTGCGGATAGCCCTTCAGATTCTCCTTCGCCAGCGCGGCCAGCTCCGGGTCCACCTCCACCGCGACCACCGCGCCCTCCGGCCCCACCACCTCGGCCATGATCGCCGTGTAGTAGCCCGACCCGCAGCCCACATGAAACACCCTCTGCCCCGCCGCCAGATCCAGCTGTCCGATGCATCCCGCCAGCGTGCTCGGCAGCCCGTTGTTGAGGAACTTCTCCCGCTTCAGTGCCACAAACACGTCGTGGTACAGATCCCGCACGTCCTCCGTCGTGCGATACCCGCCATCCTTCGCCGGCGACACCAGCGACGCGAACTGCCACGGCGGCGGCCCCATAAACCGCTCCCGCTCCACCCGCACGAACGCCGCCACCAGCGCAGCAGAGGTCAAATTGGCCACCACACGCAGCTCCTCCGCATAGAACGCGCGGCACTGCGCAACACTCAAACGATCGCTTCCAGTTTCTCTCACAGATGTCCCAACGCCCCCAGTCGGAGGGCGGATTCAAAAAAGATGCTTAGCATGCTTGCATCCTAAGCATAACGACCCATCACGGAGTGCATCTCCTAATTCCCATGACATTTTGTTCATCCGCCACAAAACCGCTCATGTCCGCTCCTCACCGGCCGATGAACTCGCACAGGAGACCTCCGCCATGAACATTTCGGCCCTCAGCAGCTCCACACCCACGGCAGACTCGGCCCGGCCCCAGCCGCAGAGAGCCACCGCTCCGGCCACCACCCCCGCCCCCACTCCCGCGGCCACCGTCGCCATCAGCAACGCCGGACAGGCCGCCAGCTCCGGCGACGTCAACCACGACGGCCACTAACTGCCAGCGGCAGGGAGCCATCCCCGCCGCGTCCCCGCGATCTCCCCCGCAAAGGCTGCTAACATCAAAAGTTGGCAACCATGACCTCTCAGACTGAACAGAACATCCGCGTCCGCATCGCCCCTTCGCCCACTGGCGACCCCCACGTCGGCACCGCCTACATCGGCCTCATCAACTTTCTCTACGCGCGGCAGCGCGGAGGCAAGTTCGTACTCCGCATCGAGGACACCGACCGCGCCCGCTTCGTCGCCACCTCCGAGCAGATGATCTTCGACGCCCTGCGCTGGACCGGCCTCTCCTGGGACGAAGGCCCCGACGTCGGCGGCCCCTACGGCCCTTACCGCCAGTCCCAGCGCACCGCCATCTACCGCGAGCACGCCGACCTGCTCCTCGCCAACGGCACCGCTTACTGCTGCTTCTGCACCGCCGAAGAGTTGGAGACCGCCCGCAAGCAGCAGATGGCCGCCAAGCTCCCGCCGCGCTACCCCGGCACCTGCCGTAACCTCGCGCCCGAGCAGGTCCAGGCCAACCTTGCCGCCGGAAAGCCCTTCGTCATCCGCATGAAGGTCCCCCTCGAGGGCTCCACCACCTTCCGCGACGAGCTTCGTGGCGACATCACCTTCGACCACAACAACGTCGACGACCAGGTCCTCATGAAGTCCGACGGCTTCCCCACCTATCACCTCGCCAACGT
>FSYS01001620.1_pt1 | contig 55668 bp, 49 predicted proteins | sample 1638491 | NCBI WGS metagenome assembly FSYS01 (sample SAMEA3914788, study PRJEB12502) | metagenome | biome: forest; material: soil | place: Canada | collected 2011-07-03 | depth 0.1 m | reverse complement strand
GAACCCCGACCTCACCGAGCTGATCCGCGGCAAGTCCGGCCGCCTGCAAGGCGCAGCCACCACGCTGGCCACCCTCATCAAAGGTCTCCCGCTCGCCTACAACAAGGACCTGCAAGAGGGTCAGGAACCGGTCTTCGACACCGCCGACACCATCGCCGGCATCCTCAGCGTCTTGCCGGACTTCACCCGCAGCTTGAAGTTCCGCTTCGAAGCCATGGCAACAGCAGCCACGACCGGCTATCTCAACGCGATGGCCGCCGCCACCTACCTCTCCAACAAGGGTGTCCCCTTCCGCAAGGCCCACGAGATCATAGGCAACGCCGTCCGCCTCGGCCTCGAAACCGGCCGCGAGCTCAATGCCCTCACCCTCGCCGAGCTTCGTACCCTGTCTGACGCCTTCGGCGACGACTTCTTCATCGCCATCTGCCTAAACGCCACTTTGGACTGCCACGACGTCCTCGGCGGCACCGCCCGCCCCCGCGTCGAGCAAGCCCTCACCGCCGCCAAAGCCACCTCGTGACTTCGGGTCCGACGGCAATCCGGGTACGCCATTCACCGCGCCTTTGCCACATGCGATGAGTGGGCATAGAGCGGAGCGAGACTGCCTTTCTCTCGCTCCGCGAAAATCTTGTCAAGCCCCCAAACCTCGTCATTTCCGTGTAAGAAACACAAACAAATAGCTTTATTCTTCAAAACAAACTGGCGTATTTACCCCCTCCAAATCGGTACAATTAAAGGAGAGGGAGAAAAGGCAAGCAACGCCAGATCAAGAGTTTGCAGGAAGGGCACCCTCGAAATCTGTCTCGCCAAGTCAAATAGAATCAGTACTTTGGATGTATTTAGTGACTCAAATTTGGGATTCTTGAGCTTCGCCAGACTTACACGCTTGCTTTCTAGATTTTAGAACTTCTCCCGCGGGTAGGGAGTACCCCAAAGTCAGTTTCGGAGAACCACCCGATGTCCATACTCAGCACGGCGGCAGCGATCAGCGATTCGACCTCGACCAACTCCTCGCGCCCCCGCGTCGGCGGTGCCACGGTCCGTCGCGCCAAGCTGCAGGACGCCGTCAACATCTTCGAGCTGGTCAATTCCCTCTCCGGCGACGGCACTCTCCTCCGCCGCAACTATGCCGAGATTTGCGAGAACGTCCGCGACTTTCACGTCGCCGAGTCCGAGGGCGGCGTCTTCCTCGGCTGCGGAGCCTTACACCTCTACGGCCCGCACCTGGCGGAGGTCCGCTCCATCGTCGTCAAGCCCGAGGCCAAGGGCCAGGGCGCCGGCGGCAAGCTCCTCAAGGCCCTGCTGGCGGAAGCCGAAGACCAGGGCGTCGTCTGCGTCAGCCTCTTCACCCGCATCCCCGACTTCTTCTTCCACTTCGGCTTCCGCACCGCCGACCGCACCGCCCTTCCCGACAAGATCTACAAGGACTGCCAGGCTTGCCCCCGCCTCTACGCGTGCGACGAGGTCGCCATGGTCCGCGGCCCCCTGCCCAGGATGGCCGTCCTCGGACCCAGCCGCCTCCCCCACCCCGAGCTCGTCAAGCTCCAGACCACCACGATTCCCCGCATCACGAAGAACGAGACCGAATGACGGAAAACTCGAAAGCCTCCGCTGCCGCCTCTGATGTCTTCCTCTCCCTCGAACACGTCTCCGTCGCCCGCGGAGACAACACGGTTCTTCACGACGTTAACCTCTCGATCCGTCGCGGCGAACACATCGCCATCCTCGGCCCCAACGGCTGCGGCAAATCGACCCTGATCAAGACCATGACCTGCGAGTGCTACCCGCTCGTCACCCCGGGCGCCCGGGTCAGCATCTTCGGGCGCGACCGCTGGGACCTCACCGAACTGAAGAAGCGCCTCGGCGTTGTCTCCGCAGACCTTCCCGGCCGCCCCACCCTCCAGTGCACCGGTCGCGACGCAGTTCTCACCGGCTTTTTCTCAAGCTCCACCCTCTGGCCCAACCTCACCGTAACACCCGAGATGAACGATCGCGCTGACGAGGTTCTGCGCCGCGTCGACGGCGTCGCCTTAGCCAACAAACTGGTCGGTGAGATGTCCGCCGGTCAACAGCGCCGCGTCATGATCGCCCGCGCCCTGGTCGCCTCCGCCGAGATGCTGCTGCTCGACGAGCCCTCCAACGCCCTCGACATCTCCGCCCAGCGCGATCTCCGCCTGATGCTCCGCGGCCTCGCCCAGCAAGGCACTGGCATCCTCCTCATCACGCACCACATCGCCGACATCCTGCCCGAGATCGACCGGGTCCTGATGATGCGCGAAGGCCGCATCCTGGCCGACGGCCCCAAGGAGCAACTCCTCACCGCCGCGCGACTGGGCGAGCTGTTCAACACCCAGGTCGAACTAGCGGAACGGGACGGCTTCTACAACGCCTGGTAAACACGTCATCCCACGACCGATGCCTCAGAGACTTGGATAGAGGCTCGATCGCGGGATGGCTCTGGGAACTACGAAGTGGGATTCGCTGCTAGCTAGATCTGAGACGCCGCCAGCGGGCTCAGCACCAGATTGGTGATGTTGCTGACAATCTCCTCGTAGGCGTACCGGGGCGACGCCTTCAACTTCTTCCACTCCGGATCCCCACTGAAGGCAGCCCAGTGCTCCGTCAGCTCGGTCAGATCCGCGAAGCTCAGCATGTAGGTCAGGCAAGGCATCCGCGAGCCGATCACCTCATCGCCGAAGAACACCGGGTGGCACCCGGCATTCTTAAAAATCTCGAACTCCCCGTGATGGAACATCTCCACCTTGCGGACGTGATCCTGGTAACTGGGACTCTCATATGTCCGCAGTTGGAAGATGCGCTTCGCCTTGGTCGCCGAGCTCGGCGGCGGCACCAGCTTCGGCCAGCCCTCGAACGCCGCCAGCAGCGTGCTCTCCACCCGAAGAAACGCCGGCGCAGTCGCAGGTGCGCTCCAGAACGGTTGCGCCGCACTCAGAAACTCGTTATCCTTCGCGAGCTGTAGATCCAACGTAGCCAGCCTGTCGGCCGACGAGCTCGGAATCAGCAGGTAGAACGTCGGCGTCTCCGGTCCAATGTCGAGCTTGAACGCCCCTACCGGCCCCATCCCCAGCCGTCCCAGCGTCGGAATGAGGGCCTCGCCGAAGTATCTCTCGGTAAGTTGAGTCTGCGGTCCAGTTTGCATGCGGTAACAGCGAAGCTGGTAAAACTCACGGGGACCGATCCCCTCGGACTCGGCCTGAACACCCCGCGCCAACGCCGCAGCGGATGCGGCGAGAGAGGCAGCAAGAAACGTGCGTCGCTGCATGTATCCTCCAAAGAACCAATGCAATACCGGGAATTGTACCGCAAGCGAAAGTGCCTCCGTTCCGTCAGCAACAACGCAATGCGAGAAGCGCTCTAAACACCAAAGGAGGGGGATCGCCCCCTTTCGTTATGTGGCACATCTAAACCCCGAGTCACTTCAAAAGCAGGTACACCTCCGCATGATCGAAACCAGAGATATCCGCGACCAGCGGGCAGCCTACGCATTGCTTCGCATCATCCTCGGCGCAAACATAGCCCTCCACGGAATCAGTCGCTTGATGATGGGCTCATCCGTGTTCTCCTCGAAGCTTGTGAGCCAGTTCGCGCACTCCCCGCTGCCGTCCCCGCTGGTGTGGGGCTTCGGAATGTCGCTACCGTGGGTGGAAACGCTGTTTGGCCTGCTGCTTCTACTCGGCCTGCGGACCCGTGCGGCACTTGTTGGCGGAAGCGCTGTGCTGCTGATATTGACCTTTGGCTCAGCGCTGATCCAGCACTGGCAGGCCGCCTCGGCGCAACTGCTGTACGCGGCCGTCTATGCCGCGTTACTCTTCCTCATCCGTTTCAACGGATGGTCGCTCGATGCTGTTTTGTTTCGCGAACAATAAAACGGCAATCAGTTAGCCACGATCACACCGACTTGGCCTGCCAGAGGGCGATGGTGGCGCCGGTGGGGTCGATCAGGATCGACATCCAGCCGTAGTTCTCCACCTCGTCCGAGTTCCGGATGACCTTGGCTCCGAGCGAGGCTGCCTTATCCGTGGCGGCATGTATGTCGTCTACGCCGAGATAAGGGAGCCATGCGGTGGGGGCTCCGGGCATCGACATGATGCCGCCGCCGGGGCCATTGTCGGGCTTGAACATTGCGTAGGGACCTGCTGGACTCGGCATCTCGGTGAAGGTCCAGCCGCAGAGTTGGCCGTAGAACTCCTTCGCCTTCGCCAGATCCGGAGTGTTGAGTTCGAGGTGCACGAATGGGTTCGCCACGGGAGTCATCCTTTTCGAGGTCGTTCTCCTGGTTCGATCATGGCCCGAACATAATGGTCCGCTTGAGGGCCCCGCGTAAGTGCACCGATGCTATGCCGCAACCATCCGAATGTCACGTCGACAGTCGTACATTTTGATCAACCGTTCGGTAGCGGCAGTTAGCGCATGCCGTCGAGGAGAGAGCCGACGATCCCGCCGACCACTCCACCCTCCACCCGCTCGGTGCGCTGCGAGGGCATGTACTCCATGAGCTGGTGCGCCAGTCGCGAGATCGGGAGCGTCTGCAGCCATACGCGGCCGGGGCCGGTGAGGGCGGCCAGGAAGATCCCATCACCGCCAAAGATCATGTTGCGGATTCCCTGAATCCGAGTGATCTGAAACGAGACGCTGGATTGGAAGGCCCCGACGTGACCGGGGTGCACCCGGAGGGTCTCGCCTGCGACGAGGTCGCGGGTGACCACTTCGCCCGACAGCTCGAGCCAGGCGGTGCCGTAGCCAGTAACCTTCTGGAGGAGGAAGCCGTTGCCGCCGAAGATGCCGGCGCCCAGGGACTGCTGGAAGCCGACGCCGAGCTGCACGCCGGCGGTTGCGCAGAGGAAACCGTGGCGGTGGACGAGGTACTCGTAGCCCTGGCCGACCTGGACGGGGAGGATGTGGCCGGGGACGCGGGTGGCGAAGGCGACCTCGCCGGGGCCACCGATGGCGCGGTACTCGGTCATGAAGAGGGAGCCACCGCCGGCGACGCGCTTGATGGCGCCGAAGAAGCCACCGCCGCCGGCCATCTGGGTATGGGTGGTCATCTGGATCGTCTGGCTCATCCAGGAGAGCTCTCCGGCCTCCGAGATGACGGCGTCGTTGGCGCCGAGCATGAACTCGAGGACAGGCATGGTGGTTCCAACAATCCGATGTTCCATCGCAACTCCATAAACTTCAATTTCCTGAAGAGTATAGCCGATCGGGGGGATGAGGAACGCGCTTGGCGGGACTTACCCTCTCCCCCCTAACCTGAAGTCCTAAAGTCTTACAAACATGTGGGTTAAGTCCAAACCAAAGTCCACCCAAAGTGCCCCTTGGTCTGGACCGCGATAGCGGACTTTCCGCGCGGGTGGACCTCCGGCGGGCCGCGTTTGTCAAATCGCGGGTTTTGTTTTGCGGCTACCGAGGCCAACGCGGAGGAGCACCTCGAGGATGCGGACGGCTGCGGTGACCGAGGCCCTGAGGTCGCCGGAGACCTTGCTGGTGCCGCCGAGGCGGCGGCGGTAGTCGACGGGGATCTCGCGGATGCGAAGCCTGTCGTGGGCGGCCTTGATCTGCATCTCGAGGTTCCAGCCATAGGTGAGCTCCGACATATTGAGTTGCTCGAGGGCGGTACGGCGGATCGCGCGGAAGGGTCCCATGTCGGTGTAGCGGACGCCTTGGAAGAGGCGCAGGAGGAGGCCGACGAGGTGGGCGGCGAAGAGTTGTGAGGCGAGCATGGAGCCGGATTCGCGGTGGCCGCGGATGCGGCTGCCGAGGACGAAGTCGGCCTCACCGCTCAGGATGGGGTCGATGAGGCGGGGCAGGTCGGCGAGGACGTCGGAGCCGTCGCCGTCCATGAAGACGAGGACGGTCGACTCCCTGCTGGCGGCGTGGACGCCGGCGAGGCAGGCGGCGCCGTAGCCTTTTTGGCTGGTGGTTACGCGGGCACCGGCTTGTTTGGCGATCGCGGCGGTCGCGTCGGTACTGCCGTTGTCGACGACGATGCACTCGGCGATCAGGGGCCAGGGCATCTCGGCGACGACGCGGCCGATGGATTCCGCTTCGTTGAGGGCGGGGATGATGACGGAAACGGGCGGCGTCACTGCAGGAGCACCGGCCAGGCGTCAATGTGCTCCGCGTAGCGGAGGTGACGGAAGGGATAGTCGGGGTCGTGGCGCCGGAGCGGATGGGTCGCAATGTTTATAAGCTGGGCCTGAAAGTCGTCGGCGTTCAGGATGCAGTGCTCCTCGTATCCCGGTTGCCAGATCTCTTCCTGAATCCGGTCGCGAACGGCGAAGGAAAAGCCTCCCTTGAGACATTGAACAGCGTGTTCGATGGCATCGGTTGGCGTCAGGAGGAGATGCATGTGATCGGGCAGGACGACGAAGCCGTGGAGGAGGTACGTGGACTGCTTACGGTAGCGGAGGATGATCTGGACCATAAGATCGGCAAACTCTGGCTGCTGGAAGGGACAGCAATGTGGTTGGGCGACAGCGGTCACGGCATAGCTGCGCAGGGGTTGGCCGGCCACGAGGATACCTCACGCGGGAGATCCCGATCTTCCGGGGGCCTGTGTTCGGAACGCGGCCGGAGGGAGGGGCGGGAAACGTGAGGGAGCGAGGCCAGCATACCGCAAGCACGGCGGATTGGCTGCAAGAATTCGAAGGCGAGGTCGGGAAAGCCAATGCGGCAGTCAACGCCACGCGATCAAAGTAATATCAACTTACACAAGTCAGTTCTAACGACCGCTTCGTCTTCGGCCGGCCTCTTCGTCAATCGCCTTCTGCGGTAGCACAGAAACCTGCTGTGGTCCAGCACACACAAGGCGATGCCCTTTTTATCTAGTTTGACACGCTTTCTTTCGTCATAGAGCCTTCGTTGTGCCCCGCGCGTACATCCGCTAAAGCTTATCTTCCGTTCCCAAAAAGCGACTGCTCCAGTGTGTTGCCGCTCGCAGTATTCGACAACAAGTTGAAGTGGCTCATAATAGGCGTCCATAGGAAACGTACGGCGGCCCTATCTTCCTGGATCGCCAGGCAATTCGTCGAACCGGTGTTGGCGGAGTGCCGGTCAGACCGAGTATCTAATCACATCGATCGATAATGTAAGTCTCATCTTTTGCGGGAGGCACTGTCAGAGGCTCCAGCGGAGGCCGCAGTTAACGCAGGCGGGGGGTGGGGCGCTGGTGAGCAGGCCGGCGCGGAAGCGCTGGTACTCGGGACCGTTCCAGATCTCGCGGAGGCTGGATTGGGTGGCGTCGCCGAGGGTGAAGCTTCCGTAGCCCTTCATGGAGAAGGGTGCGATGCAGCAGGGCAGGACACGGCCGTTGGCGGTGATGTACATCAGCGACCATGGCCGGCGGCAGAGGGACCATGGATTGTCGGTGCGCTGCATGCGGATGGACTCGCCGGGATCGACCGCACCGGAGGCAGAGAAGGTGACGCCAAGCTCGGCGGCGATGCGTTCGGCCTCGTGGATCAGAGACTCTTCGCGGGCGGTGGTGTGCTCGAAGAGGGCAGATTCGGCGCGGGCGAACGAGGCCTCGTTGGCGCCCTCCTCGAAGAAGACGAGGCGCTGGAGGTAGACCTCGGGGACGCCGACCTCGTGGGCGAGGCGGACGAAGTTGGGGAGCTGGTCGACGGTCTCGCGCAGACCGGTGAGCCAGAGCGAGACTCTCGGTTTTGGGGCGCTCAGTTCCCCTTGCAGGCGGGTGAAACGCTTCACGTTCTCGACGATCTTGGCGAAGAAGTCCTTGCCGCGGACCATCTGGTAGACCACGGACTCGGCGGCGTCGAGCGAGACGCGGAGTTCGTCGAGGCCGGCGTCGATCAGCGCCCGTCCATTCGCCTCAGTCAATAAAGTTCCGTTGGTGTTGAAGAGGGTATAGATGTTGCGGGCCTTGAGGTAGGCGACGCGCTGGGCGAGATCCTTGACCAGCATGGGCTCACCGATGCCGTGGAGGACGACGCGGGCGATGTGGGGGTACTGGTCGATGAGCGAGGTGAACAGCTCCCAGGGCATGTCGGCCTCGGGCTCGAGCTGCTCGTAGGTGCGCGGGCAGGTGACGCAGAGGAGGTTGCAGCGGTTGGTCGTCTCGAGATAGAGGCAGACGGGTTCCTGCTGGGCGAGCGGCAGAAGCGCTTCGTCGGGCTTCTCGAAGTAGCGGCGCATGGCGTTCTTCTCTTCCTCAGCGCATCGGGCGGCGGGGGTCATGCCCTCGTTCTCGACGGGGGTTGGCGGAAGGATGGGGAGGAGTGTGCTCATAGGGGGACCGCCTCGACGGGCTCGGACGCTTCAGCCGTTGGCCGGAGTTGCAGCTCCTGGAGAATCTGCTGGGCGGCCTGCTCTGGCGTATGCCGACTGGTATCGAGCGTCAGCCGGGGCTTCGGGATGAACGAGCCGTCGAAGATTCCATCGTCATGCAGCTGCGCGAAGAGCGAAGGGGAGGTCAGCTTCTGAAAGCACAGGCGGGAGGGGTGGTCGATACGCGCCTTGAGTACCGTGAGCGGGCAGGTGAGCTCGATGAACTCGATCTCGCCCCCTGCGTTTCGCACGATCGCCAATGCTTGATCGATGAATTGCGGGCGCACTGTGTTTTCGGGCGCGAAGGTAAAGATGAGCCCCGAGAGCGGGCCGCGGGCGGCTTGTTCGAAGACGGAGAGCCAGATCTGCTCGCGCAGCTGAACGAACTCGGGGGCGCCGAACTCAAAGACGGAGAGCAGCAGATCAACGGCCAGGTGGTTGTGAAAGAGCTTGAATCCAGTGAGACGCGCAAGCTCCTGCGCCACGGTGAACTTACCGGTGGCGGGTAGGCCGTAGATGAAGATCAGCTTCATGGAATCTCCCGACAGAGTCAATCTGGAGCAAGTATATTGACCTGTTCGTAGCGATCTTTGGCAGGTTGAATCCGTTTCGCTCTTGGCCAAAGGCGCAGGCCTAGGTGGAGGAGGATGGCGGTGAGGACCGCGGTATAGAGGTACTCGTTGAGCAGGAACATTTTGGGGCCGGGGTCGGCGAGGGCGGTGGTATAGCCGTAGAAGAAGCCCATCAGATAGACCAACATGAGCAAGTTCGGCAGCAGGCAGAAGAACGGCACCAGCCAGGCGATGTACCAGGCGTAGTGCGGGGAGAAGAGCAGCATGAGCGCCGCCGCGAAGCCGAAGGCGGGAGGGAGGAAGGCCAGCGGCGGGCTGTCGGGCTGGGCGGCGGTTCGCCAGGACCAGAGGGTGAGAGCGGCGAACATCGCCGCGCAAAAGAGATAAAACGCGAGGTTCGGGAGGGTGTGCAAGCCGGGGAGCCGGTGCGTCCAGTCGAGCAGGAAGTAACGGACGCCGGTGTCGAGGCCCTCCTCCTGCGCGTAGCCGAAGAGGAAGCCGAAGACGAGGGTACCAACGCTCGCATAGGCGGCGTAGCCGACGGCGATGAGCGCGGCAACGGTGGCGGGCATCTTCCAATCGCCCCTGCGGTAGAGGGCGGGGAGAAGGATGATGGGGTACATCTTGGTGAGGATGGCGAGGGCGAGGAAGAGGCCGGTTGCGATGGGGTGGTTGCGAGCACGGGCGAGGAGGGCAAGGGCGATCAGGGCCATGGCGACGGAGTCGAGATGGCCGGAGCCGGCGATCTCCCAGATGAGCAGCGGGCACCAGGCGTAGAGGAGGGACTGCTCGCGGCGGATGCCGAGGGCGGCGAGGAGTTGGATGAGGGCGTACATCGTGAGGCCTTCGAAGAGGACCATGACGGTCTTCATGAAGGTGACGGTGGGGCTGATGGCGGTGATGACGTAGAAGAGCAGCTGGGCGGCCGGTGGGTAGATGGTGCGGGCGTAGTCGCGGCGATTGATGTTGTCGAAGATGTCGAGGTTGGGGGCGCGCAGAAGGTGGAGCGCAGGGTCGCCGGGGACGTAGCGGTAGGGGCTGATGTGGGCGTGCTGGACGATGCCGTCCCAGACGTAGCGGTAGACGTCGGAGGAGAGGTAGGGGTCGGGATAGAGGACGACGAGACGGCACACGATGGCGACGCCGAGGATGATGGGAAAGGTGAAACGGTCGGTCTTGCCGATGAGGATGGTGACGCAGGCGAGGATGTAGAGGGTCGCGGACCAGCCGGAGACGCCGGAGAAGCCGATGGTGAAGTGGTCGTACTCGCTGACCAGCTGGCGGGCGAGGGCGAACATGCCAGCGCCGATGAGGAGCAGAGCGGCGTTAGTCTGCCAGGGGCGGGACTCGATGCGGAGCTTCATACGGGCACCGGCTTTCGCGCCAGGAGCAAAGCTCGGGTGTGGGGCGCGGCGTAGCCGTCGAGCTGCGCGAAGGGCGGGCGGAGGCCGTCGAGGAGCTCGGACTCGAGCGTGGCGAGGGTCGCGGCATCGTCGACGTCGTACCAGCGGGGGAGCTGGACGAGCTCGAGGCCGGCGGTGCGGGCGCGGGCGCAGGTCTGGGTGAAGACGGCGGGGGTGCTCCAATCGATTCGGCTGAAGGGCTCGGGGTGGGCATACTTGAGGCCGATGAGGTAATAGCCGCCGTCATCGGAGGGGCCCAGAACGAGGCGGTCACCGGGGAGGGCGAGTTCGTCGACGGCTTGCTCGAAGGCAATTTGGGGGACGGTGGGAGAGTCGGAGTCGATGAGGCAGACGGAGAAGAAGCCGAGGGCGAGGATGTCCTGGGCGGCGCGGAGGAGTCGCTCGCCGAAACCGTCGCCGCGCTGGGGAACGAGGGCGAAATCGGGTGGGAGAAGATCGTCGAAGGCGGATTCGTCGCCGCTGGGGGTGTAGGCGATGAGGCAGGCCGCGTGGCCTTCGGCGGCGACGGCGGCAAGGTTTTCCGCAGTGTCCTGCAAGAAGGCGATGTTGAGGGCTGCGGATTCTTCGAGGGTTAGCGGCGGCGAGAGGCGGGTCTTCACCTTGCCGGCGCGCGGGGCCTTGGCCATGATGGCAAGGGCGCAGCGGCCTTGGCGCGAGCGGAGGAGCTCGGGGGCGGGAGCGTCGAGAGAAAGGATGGGATAGGGCATAGTCAGGCGGCGGTCCCATTGTGGAGTGAGGCCGAGACGGCGGGGCGCGGTTCGGGACTTTTCTGGCAGACGGCGTATTGGTACCAGCCGTCGTACTCGATGGCGACCGATCCCCAGGGCTGGGAGTAGATAAGTGTGGAGAAATCGCCACGCGACATGATTTCGGCCTGGTGCGGTTCTCTGTAGCCACCGAGCGACGTATGGGGGAACTTGGAGAGAATCCACATACAGCTGAGGGGGACCCGGGTGCGAAAGCCCGACGTCGGCTCGGCGATGAAACAGCGGCCGCCGGGACGGAGGACGCGGAAGATCTCGCGGACGACGGCCTCGCGGTTCTCGACGATCAGGAAGAGGCGGGAGACAACCAGGGCGTCGACGGGGCCGAGGGCGCCGGGGAGCGCGTGGGCGTCGCCGCGGCAGAAGGAGCAGTTGGGAAGAGATCGTCGGCGGGCGCGGTGCTTAGCGCGGCGGAGAAGGGGCTCGGAGAGATCGACGCCGGTGGTGTGGAGTTGGGGAAACTCCTCGGCGAGGCGGCAGGAGTAGAAGCCGGGGCCGCATCCGACCTCGACGACGTGGGTGCCTGGGGTCGGGGGACCGCCTGGAAACAGGGAGCGGGCGATCTCGGGGGTGTGGTCGCGGAAGAGGTATTCGCGGCAGAGAGCGTAGAACCAGCTACATCGCTCGAACAGGCTCTCCGGTTGATGGAGTAGAGGTTTGGCGGAAAGATTGCAGTCGCGTGTATCCATGCGGTTCTGAACCTGCCGGGTCGGTGAATATCGCTTGTTGGCTTAGGATGCGCACTGGATCCGATTCGCCGTCTTCCACGTTCCGTGCAGTTTTCGCCCAGCTGCATCGCCTGGGTTCGCTAAAGCACACCACAACAATACATCACAATCGCGACATCACAATCGCGGCGACGGTGGAGGAGGGCCACCGCCGCCGGAAGGGCGCGGCGGGCTAGCTTACGTCGCTCCAGTCGAGGACGACCTTGCCGGAGTCGCCGCTGCTCATGGCGGCGAAGCCATCCTCGTAGTCGCGCCAGTTGAGGCGGTGGGTGATAACTCCGGAGATCTCGAGGCCGGACTCCAGCATCACCGTCATTTTGTACCAGGTCTCGTACATCTCGCGGCCGTAGATGCCGCGCAGGGTGAGTTGGTTGAAGATGACCTTGTTCCAGTCGATCGCAATTTCGGTCGAGGGAATGCCGAGCATGGAGATCTTGCCGCCGTGGCTCATGTTGCTGATCATGTCGCGGAAGGCCTGCGGATTGCCGGACATCTCGAGACCGACGTCGAAGCCCTCGCGCATGCCCAACTCGCGCTGCTGGTCCTTGAGCGTCTTCTCGCGTGGATCGAGGGTATGCTGGATGCCGACCTTTTGGGCGAGCTCGCGGCGGTAGGGGTTGGGGTCAGAGATCACGACGTGACGGGCGCCGGCGTGCTTGGCCACGGCGGCGGCCATGATGCCGATGGGACCGGCGCCGGTGACGAGGACGTCCTCGCCGAGCACGGGGAAGGCCAGCGCGGTGTGCACGGCGTTGCCGAAGGGATCGAAGATCGCAGCCACGTCGCGCGCGATGCCGGGGCTGTGATGCCAAATGTTGGACATGGGCAGGACGATGAACTCGGCGAAGGCGCCGGCGCGGTTGACGCCGACGCCGAGCGTGTTGGCGCAGAGGTGGCGACGGCCGGCGAGGCAGTTGCGGCAGCGACCGCAGACGACGTGGCCTTCGCCGCTGACCAGTTGGCCGAGCTCGAGATCGGTGACGTTCGAACCCATGGCGACGACCTCGCCGACGAACTCGTGGCCGATGGTCAGGCCTACGGGGATGGTCGCGCTGGCCCATGCGTCCCAGTTGTAGATATGCAGATCGGTGCCGCAGATGCCGGTGCTGAGGACACGGATCTTTACGTCGTTGATGCCCATCTCGGGCTCGGGTACATCTTCGAGCCAGAGGCCGGGTTTGGCGTGGCTTTTCACAAGTGCCTTCACAGTGTCGATACCTTCCCGCGCGCACGGAGGCGATGCTCGCTCTCCCACCGCGCCTGACTTTTATTCTATGCGCCTCGCGCGATTCATCCTGCTGCAGCATGCACCGTGTAGGCTCACGATCGCATCTCAGCTAAGGAGACGACCCTATGGCAAAGCGCACTCCCGAGAACCCGGAAGACTCCCCCAAGAAGCAACCCACCGCAGCGCAACCCTCGAATCCGAATGCACCGACGGGGCAACCGGTCTTCAGTCAGCCGCAACCGTCGCCCGATCCGACCAGCTTCAAGGATCCAGTGACGGACCAGAGTCTACGCGAGTTGGACAAGCTGGAGCCAGTACCGCAACCTCGCGGCGCCGCGGTGGAACCGGCGCTGACGCTGGCTCAGGTGTATGGCGACGCTGGAGAGCAGAAGCAGGCGGCGATCGAGCAGGCGGGGCAGATCGTCTTCCATTGCGTGGGCGATACGGGAAGCGTGAGCGGACCGACGACGCAGTCGCTGGTCGCCGACAAGATGGGCAGCGACTTCGACGAGGCCAATCCTGCGGACGTTCCATCATTCTTCTTTCATCTGGGCGATATCGTCTATTACTTCGGTGAGGCGACCTACTACTACGACCAGTTTTACGAGCCATACCGCGACTATCCGGCGCCGATCGTCGCGATCGCCGGCAATCACGACGGAGTAGTGTATGCGAGCGATCCCGAGACGACGCTCGAGGCGTTTTTGAGGAACCTCTGCGCGCCTGCGGCAGCACCCTCGCCAGACGCCGGTGGACTGGTGCGCACGACCATGATTCAGCCGGGTGTTTACTTCACGTTCGAGGCTCCATTTGTGCGCGTGTTGGGACTCTATAGCAATGTGCTGGAGGATCCCGGTGTGATCTCCGGACAGAGCGGAACGACGGGAGCGAACACGGTGCTTGACTCGCGCCAGACGGACTTTTTGACGGCTGCGCTGAAGCGCATCCAGAGCGAGAATTTTACGGGGGCAGTGATCATCGCGGTGCACCATCCGCCGTTTACGGGCGGATCGTCGCATGGCGGCAGTCCGCTGATGCTGGCGGATATCGACGCCGCCTGCGCGGCCGCGGGAGTGTGGCCGCACGCCGTCTTCTCCGGGCACTCGCACAACTACCAGAGGTATACACGAACGCTGAACGGCATGGAGATTCCGTTCGTCGTTGCGGGGTGCGGCGGGCATACACCCCTCTCGAAGATGCGGACGACGCTGCGCACACCGTATCCGATCGACTCGAGCCTGACGCTGAACAGCTACGACGATACAGATTTTGGCTATCTGCGGGTGATCGTGAACGCCGAGACGCTGACCATCGAGTTTCATCCACAGAACGATGGCGGAACGACGAAGACGCCGGATGACACGGTGACCGTCACGCTGGCAACCCACAGCATCCAGTAACATAGACAGAGCGATCCGGATGGAGGGGACATCAGCCCCTCCATTGCTTTTGTTGCATTTGAATTCAAGAACTGTGTCCACCTCCACGACCATCCCGACTCCTGCGTCCAATCCGGCTCACTTTCTTGCGGACGTCTACACCTTCAAGTGGAGCGCGCTGAACTATAGCCTGCCGCTGGTGAGCGCCAGTGCGGTTGCGCTATGCCTGGTCGTGGGCATCCTCGCAGGCCATCCCGGGGGCGCGCTGGTGTCGGCCGGAGGCGCGTTGACGATCGGCTTTGGAGCGAACCAGCGGATCTCCGATTCGCGACTGCTGCCGATGCTGTTCGCGGTCTTTGGCATGGCCAGCGCTACGCTGGTGGGAACGCTGGCCGGCCACGACGGCTTCTCGTTGATCCTTGCGTCGGCGTGTTCGGCGATGATCTATGGCGTGCTCGCGGTGCGGCACGCAGGGCTGGCGTGGGTGGGGCAGCAGGCATCGGTCGCGCTGTTTGTGGCGTCGGCGTTTCCTACGGGGCCGCATCGGGCCTTTGAACGCGCGGGATTGATCGTGATCGGCGGCATCGTGCAGGTGGTGATCACCAGCGCCGGACTGCGGTTGATGCCGGAGCTGCGCAAGGATCTGTGGACGATCTCGCGCTCGCTGTATACGTCGCTTTACGAACAGCGGCGCGACTTGCTGAATCGGCTGTACACGCTTCCCGCGGCACTACCCGCCCCTGATCGAAAGACGGCGGCTATCTATGCGCTGCGGCTGGTGCTGACGGTGAGTCTGGCGTCGGAGGTCTATCGGCGGCTGGGCATTCAGTCGGGATACTGGATTCCGATGACCGCGCTGCTGGTACAGAAGCCGGCGTTCTACGAGACGCTGAGTCGGGCGCTGGCGCGCGTGGGTGGGACCCTGGCCGGAGCTACGCTGGCGACAGTGCTGGCCTCGCATGTGCATCCGGGCGTGTGGCCGCTGGCGGCGCTGACGACCTTCTTCGCGTTCTGGTGCTTTGCGACCAATGCGGTGAACTATGGCCTGTTTAGCCTCTGCATCACCTCCTATATTGTATTTCTGCTGTCGCTGAACCAGATCCCCGGACCGGAGCTGGCGCATCGCAGGGCCGCGTGCACCGCGGCGGGAGCGGTGATCGCGCTGCTGATCCATCTGGATGCGCTGGGCCGGCATGCGAAGGCTCCCACGCAGACGTAGGGGAAACCGGTATTCGGTGCCATTTTGTGCCTGTGGAAGGCACTTTCTCGCCAACCGAATGAGGCTTGTGTTCTTATAAGAGCGTCCCCTACACGGACACTTTACCTCGAGGATTGAATCACGATGCGGGTTGGTCTTGGGTACGCACTGGTCCTGCTCACGGCATACGGAAGCGCCTCGCTGCAGGCACAAACCTCCGCACCGACGACGCCCAAATCTTCGAACGCCTCGCAGGCAGCGATCGATCACGATCTGTATGAGGTGACGATTCCGCAGCTTGAGGCGATGTATCGCAGCCACCGCTACACCGTGACCGAGGTGGTGAAGTGGTACCTCGGACGAATCACGCGCTACAACGGGATCTATCGCGCGATTGAAAATGTGAATGCGCAGGACGCGCTGGCGGCAGCGGCTCGCGAGGATGCCGAGGCCAAGGCCGGGGGCAGCAGCTTCGAGCGCGGGCCGATGTGGGGCGTGCCGATCGTGACCAAGGAGAACACCTCGGTCCGCGGACTGATTACGACTGATGGATGGATGGGCTATATCATTCCTGGGCACGAGTTGGTGGCGCCGAAGGATGCGACGATCGTCGCTAAGCTGCGCGCCGCGGGAGCGGTCCTCATCGGCCAGACCAACATGCCGGACTTCGCGGCGAGCGATACGAATCGCAGCACGGCGTTTGGGCGCACGGGCAATGCTTATGATGTACGCTTCAGCCCGGGCGGATCGTCAGGTGGCACGGTGACGGCGGTGACGGCGAACCTTGCGTTGCTGGGCAATGGGACGGATACGGGCAACTCGATCCGCATGCCGGCGGCGACAAGCGCCGTGGTGGGCGTATTTCCGACGCGCGGACTGGTGAGCATCGCGGGGATTGCGCCGCTCGATTGGCTTCTCGACAACACCGGGCCGATTGCACGCGATGTGACGGACGCGGCGATTGCGCTCGGGGTGATGGCCGGCGAAGACCCGAAGGATCCGAAGACTGTTGGTTCGGCCGCGAAGGCGCAGCCGGGACCATACACAAATTACTTGAAGACCGATGCGCTGAGGGGCAAACGCTTTGGTGTGCCGGCGTTCCTTCTCGACGGCGCGGGGATTCCGTTCCAGGGGATCGAGGCGTCGGTGTCATCGAGCGACGCGGCTGCGCAGCGCGATGCGGCGCGACTGCCGCTGCGGCCTGAGACACGGGCGGCCTTTATGAAGGCGATTGAAGGGCTGCGCGCGGCGGGCGCGACGGTCGTCATCGACGACTCGATCCTGCCGGAGAGCTTTGCCGAGATTGTATCGCGCGTAGGCACACTTCCCTACGTTCAGGAAGGCACCGAGAAGTTCCTCGCCGAGTATGGACCGGCGCAGTACCACTCGGCCGAAGAGTATGCGAAGGTGGTGGGCTCTCCCCTGCCGGACACGATCCTGAACGGGATGAACGACGAAAGCAGGAAAGACAGGCCTCCCGTGGTCGAGGCGATCTTCGAGGGCGATCCCCGGGCGGAGGCCAATGTGCTTGGGCCGCGTTCCAAGGCGTTGGAGATGTATACCGAGACGCTCGATCGACTGCATCTCGACGGCTATGTTTATCCGGCGACACAGATGCCTCCGCCGGACGAGACGATGCCACAGGACGGGCACATCAGCGGCGGACCGCATAGCGATACGGGCTGGGTCAACATGATCGGCGTGCCGGCGGTCGTAGTTCCGGGTGGCTTCTATCCGGATGGATTGCCGTTTGGGCTCGAGATCGCGGCACGCCCATGGAAGGACGGCGACCTACTGGGATGGGCGTACGCCTATGAACAGGCCGCCAAGCATCGCAGGCCACCTGTGCTGGTCGAGAAGGGTCTGCTGCCTGATGCACCTTAGTCTTCCTCTATCTGTCAACGCAACTGCCAACCGAACGAAACGATGTAATCCACTTCAAAGGTACGGAGCCATCTTGATGTTTATGCGCCAACCTCTCGCTGCCACCTCTCGCGTAATGATCACGGCCACGCTGCTGATGACAAGCATCGTGGCTTACGGACAGTTCACCGTCAGCAACCCGCAGGCCGTCGATCAGCGGGTCAATGATCTGGTGAAGAAGATGACGCTCGATGAGAAGATCGAGCTCATCGGTGGAGACACGCCGTTCCGAACCCATCCCATTCCGCGGCTGAACATCCCTTACTTCCAGATGGCGGATGGTCCCGTCGGCGCGCACATCCCCGCACCGACCATTGCATATGCGGCGGGCATCGGACTGGCGGCATCGTGGGACGACGCGTTGGCGTTACAAATTGGCCAGCAGTTGGGACGCGATTCGCGCTCGCGGGGCGCGGCGTTTCTGCTGGGACCAGGCGTGAATATCTATCGCACGCCGCTGAACGGCCGCAACTTCGAGTACTTTGGCGAGGATCCGTTCCTTGCAGGCAGGATCGCGGTGGGCTATATTCGCGGCGTGCAGGATGAGGGCGTCTCCGCGACCGTCAAGCACTTCATGGGCAATAACTCGGAGTATTTGCGCCATGACAGCGATTCAATCATCGATGAGCGCACGCTGCGCGAGATCTATCTGCCGGTCTTCGAATCCGCGGTGAAGACGGCGAAGGTGGGGGCCATCATGGACTCCTACAACATGACCAGCGGCGAGCACATGACGCAAAACCATCGTCTAAACGTCGATGTGGCAAAGGGCGAGTGGCACTTCCCTGGTGTGATCATGTCGGACTGGGTAGCGACCTACGATACGGCCGCGGCGGCAAACGGCGGACTCGATCTAGAGATGCCCTTCGGCGTTTACTTCAGCCGCGAGAATATCCTTCCGCTGCTGAAGAACGGAACCATCAGCGAGGCTACGCTGGATGACAAGGTGCGGCGGATTCTGCGGGTCGCGGCGGCTTTTGGCTGGCTCGACCGTCCCCAGATGGACATCGACATCCCGCGCTACAACGTGGAAGGCCGCGACGCTTCGCTGCAGGCTGCGACAGAGGGCGCGGTTCTGTTGAAGAACGAGAATCGCGCGCTACCACTCGATAAGACCGCGTTTAAGACGATTGCGGTGATCGGGCCGGACGCGACACAGACGATCACGACAGGCGGCGGCAGTGGTGAGGTGGTGAGCTTCGCCAACACAAACCTGCTGGTCGGGATCAGCGACTACGTTGGCGAGAAGACGAAGGTCCTCTACTCGCGCGGGCTGTATAGCACGTATCAACTGGCACGGCTCACGCACTTCACCACCGATGCTGAGGGAACGACCGCTGGCGTTACGCTAACGAGCTACTCGAAGCCAAATCTCGAGGGCGATGTTACCACCACCTCCGTCCAGCCTACGTTGATGAACGCCGGCTCCACGCGCCGCGAGCCCGAAGAACAGGAGATGAACGCGCTCACCAGCCACAAGAACGCCAATCCCTACACGCGGCCGACCACGAGCAGCAAGTGGGTGGGCTACTACACGCCGACGGAGGACGGCAAGTTCGCGGTGTTTGTGCAGACGGATGGGAAGTACCGGTTGCTGGTCGATGACAAGGTGGTCTTCGATAGCTCGATCGTGCCGAAGTACATTCTGAACCAAGCGACGCTGGAGTTGAGCAAGGCTCCGCATAGGGTGGAGCTGCAACAACTCTCGCAACAGCTCGCGTCGGTCTCGGGAATGCGGGTGGGCATTACGCCCCTGAGCACGATCGTCGATCAGGATGCGATGGAGATGGCGGCCCATGCGGACGCCGTGATTCTTTCGGTTGGCTTCAACGCGTCGTCTGAGTCCGAGGGCGGCGATCGCAGCTTCGATCTGCCGGTGGGACAGGACCAGTTGATCGAACGGATTGGCGAACTGGACAAGAAGGCGGGTAAGAAGACCATCGTGATGATCACCTCCGGCGGCAGCGTCAATGTGACGCCGTGGAAGGACGATGTGGATGGCATTTTCGAGACGTGGTACGCGGGCGAAGAGGGCGGCGTTGCCGCGGCGCGACTGCTCTTCGGAGACGCGAATCCTTCGGGCCACTTGCCGATCAGTTGGGAGAAGCAGATCACGGATAACCCGAGCTACGCGCATTACTATCCCGATCCGGATACAAACAAGATCGTGTATCGGGAGGGTATCTTCGTGGGATATCGCGGCTATGAGCACAACCATGTCGAGCCGGAGTATCCCTTTGGATTCGGCCTGTCGTATACGACGTTCCAGTTCGGCAACCTGAAGAGCACGCAGACGGAAGACGGTCACTACTCTGTGACCTTCGACGTTACAAATACCGGACAGCGCGCCGGCGCGACGGTGGCACAGCTCTATGTCGGCGAGAACAAGCCTTCGGTGGAGCGACCGGCGAAGGAGTTGAAAGGCTTTGAGCGCGTGATGCTGGAGCCGGGGCAGACCAAGCAGGTAAGCATGAAGCTCGATCCGCGGAGCTTCAGCTTCTTCGATGTAAAGTCGGGCGCGTGGCATGCAGATGCCGGGGACTACGAACTACTGCTGGGCGACTCGTCCGAGAACATCGAACAGCGAGCCACGATTCATCTCGCGCAGCCGCTGACAACCTCGGTGAGCGCACAGCCGTAGCGCTACCTGTACGATTCCCTGCACTGCTGTATGCAACAAGGCCTCCGCGACGGTACTGTGCGGAGGCCTTGTTGCATTTGGCCTGAGCTATCGGGAATAGATCGTCAGGATTGCGGCGAGGGTTAGGAGAGCTGCGAGGATCGCCGCGAGGTTGAGATCGACGGAGAGGACGCGACCTGCGATTGCGATGCGTGCCGGTGAAATTCCGTTGGGATCGGAGAGGGTGCCGCCGTAGAAACGCCTACCGAGAAGCGCGAGGAGAAAGCCAAAGCACGAGACGCTTGCCAGGATCACTGCGAGATAGAATCGCTGCGCCACACGCGGCCCGTGCCACCAGATCAGGCCAATCTCGAGCGCCGACAAGAGTGCTCCATTCATGCTCTGCCACACGACATGAAACCGCGCGTGGCCTGGCCAGCGTGGGTTGGTTGCATGGGTGCGATGGAGATCGATGGCCAGGGTGGCAAGCCCCTGGATGCCGCAGACACCTGTGAGTAAGGCACACGCGGTGACGCGATGATCCCAGTGATCCAATGCCGCCTCCTTCCTGCGAACCACCACACTTTTTAGCCTATGACGGATGCGATGGACGGGGATGACGGCCCATCGACCTGCTCGACGCGCGGCAACCGTATGCTCAACGCGGCGCCACCCTCGGGACGATTCGAGGCGACGATCTCTCCCCCGTGCGTGCGCACCACCGCTTCGACAAAGGCAAGGCCAAGGCCGCGACCGTTGGAGCCGATCCCCTTCACTCTGTGCTCGAACATGTGAGCGCTGATCTCGGAGTCGAAACCGGGGCCGTCGTCCTCCAGGATGAGGAAGGCGGCGTCTGGCTCGGCGAAGAGCCGGATGGTGACGGTGCAGGAGGCGGGAAGGTGCTTTAGCTCGTTGTCGAAGAGATTCGCCACCATGCGGTGCACCAGGGCGGCATCCGCGGAGATCTTCACCGAGCCCCCGCTGCGGAGCAGAATCTTGATGCCGCGCTCTGACATGCCGGGCTCGTAGAGGTCGATCATCACGCGCAGGAGTTCGTCCAGGTCGATCTCGGAGCGAGTCAGGCGGAGTGCGTCCGCCTTTGCCTCGGCGACGTCGAGTGACTTATTCAAAAACTCCGTCAGACGATCCAGCTCATCGATCGCGGAGACGATCGGTTCGGTCTGTTCGGCGCGCGTACCTGCGGATAACGAAACCTCGAGCTTGCCGCGGATCGCAGTCAACGGGCTGCGCAGATCATGTGCGAGCGCATCGGTGATCGTGTGCAACTGGTGCATCGAGCTCTCGATGCGGTCCAGCATATGGTTCAGCGTAAGTGCGAGCTGCGCCACCTCATCGTTGCGCGGCATCGTGGGTACGCGGGTGCTGAGATCGGACTGACCGATTCTGGAGGCGGCTTCGGTGATCTCGCGCACGTAGCCGAGCATGCGCCGCGTTGTGTAGAAGACGATCGCGAAACCAAATAGAACGATCAGCAGGCCGAGGAGAAGAAAGCGGGCGCGAAGGCTGCGCAGGACGCGTATCTCGTCTCGCTCGGATAGGCCCAGGTAGATCTGACTTCCATCCTGCATGCGCACGGTTGCGACGCGAAAAGGGATCCGATAGCCTGCGATCCGGATGTCCGACGGGATGTCCGGAAGAATGCGGTTCTGCCGGATTGCAGCGAGATTCGCCTCGCCGTCACCGGGGCCGACCCAGAGCTTCACGGCGTTGTCCTGCCCCAGCTGCAAGAAGAACACGGAACTGCTCGAACTTCCGTCCGCCCACACGCGGTTGGGGACCTCCCTGCTGGCAAGCTCCGCAACCTCGCCGACGACGCGGCGATACAAGCGATCCTTGGGTGTGCGAGTGGCGACATCGCCCAGCACTCCGATCTCTCCGGAGAGCCAGGCGTCGCTGCGGCGCTGTATGTCTTCCGCGATAAAGCGCTGGAGGAAGACGAAGACGAGAAGGGTTCCGCAGGCAAATGCCAGCGTTGCCCACAGAGAGATTCTCCAGGCGGCGCTCCGCATGACGGGTCTATCGATCTTTGAGGACATAGCCTACACCTCGCAGGGTTCGAATCAAGGGCTGGTGACCATCGCTATCCACTTTTCCGCGCAGGCGATAGATGTGCACATCCACCACGTTCGTATCCGGCTGGATACGCATGCCCCAGACCTGGTCGAGAATCATGGAACGCGTAACCACCCTGCCGGCGTTGCGGCAGAGATACTCGAGCAGGATAAACTCCTGCGGCGTTAGCTGTAAGATCCGCCCTCCGCGGGAGGCTTCGCGCCGCAGCAGATCCAGCTCCAGATCGAGGACGCGGAGACGTGTGGTTTCAGTTCCTGGGGCGGCGTTTCGTTTGAGAAGATTGCGTAGGCGCGCAAGAAGCTCGGCGAGCGCGAACGGCTTGGTAAGATAGTCGTCCCCACCCTGTTCGAGACCGCGTACGCGATCATCCACGGAACGACGCGCGGAGAGAATGAGCACGGGAGCACGAACCCCGATCTGACGCAAGCGAAGGATCAACGTGATTCCATCTTGATCCGGTAATCCAAGATCGACGATGAGCAGATCGTACGATCCGTCACTCGCGAGACACTCGGCGGTCTTACCGTCCGACGTGGCCTCTACCTGATAGCCGGCCTCTTCGAGCGAACGTTTCAGAAAGTCTTGTATGTCGAGTTCATCTTCTACCAGCAGAAGGCGCATGAGGGCATCTTAGTCTATTGCGTGGGTTTATCTCACGTGCCAGCGGAGCAGGCGGCAGCAAGGAAACAAAGATGACGATTTTGTCATAAAGGAGTTCGCTGCCCGTCATCTTCACCGGTTATGCTGCCAGATGTCGAGGAAAATACCTGCGATACAGAGAAATAAATCATCTGCGAAACAGGGTCGATTCTTGTCGACCTCCAGAGTTGGCACCGATCTCCGGAGGCACGTTGGTTCCTATTCAAAGCATGACAATCGCGAGGAACGGATTGTCAATGAAAGAGACTTCATGAGTGCTCACCATCCGGGATATGGCTTCGTCTTATGCCTACGGCCGTAACGATCACTGCGACAGTGGATGGGTTGCGATGCTTCCTGCGAACCTCTCGATCACTGGACAGGACAAGGACTCGAGGCGCCTCTCGCGCCAGTTATGGATCTATTGAACATCAAGCCGTTCGCAGATGCCTTTGGCAGTTTTTTGCCCTTGCCCGCAAAATTGGAGCCGCACCTCGAAGAGGCGCTCCGCCATGTTCTCGCGCACCCTGGCACGCTGGTGCGTCCCCGGATCGTGTTTGAGATGGCGATGGCGTACGATCTTCAACCGGCGAACGCGCAGGACCTCGCCATCGGGCTCGAGTACTTTCACACGGCATCGCTGATCTTCGACGATCTTCCCTGCATGGACAACGCCCTGGAGAGGCGGGGAGCGCCGTGCGTGCACATCGCGTTCGGCGAGGCCACCGCGATCCTCGCAGCGCTGGCACTGATCAATCGCGCCTATGCGCTGAGCTGGCGCGCCATCGCGAACGCCTCGAGCGAGCATCAATCGCGGACGCTTGCCTACATCGAGAAACGGCTCGGGGTGGAGGGGCTGCTGAACGGCCAGAGCCTCGACCTGCACTACAGTACGCTGCCGCACAACTGCAGAACGACGCAGCGCGTTGCGCACGACAAGACTGTGTCGCTGATCCGGCTGCCGCTGGTCGTTCCCGCGATGCTTGGCGGCGCGCCGGCCAATGAGTTGCAACAACTGGAACGCTTGGCCCTGGCGTGGGGCCTCAGCTACCAGATCGTCGATGACCTCAAAGATGTGCTGCAGAGCTCCGCCGAGGCCGGCAAGACGGTAGCGCGTGACAGCTCGCTCGATCGGCCCAACCTCGCTCTTGCCATCGGCATCCCCGCAGCCGTGGATCGTCTGACGCACCTGATGCAACGGGGGGACAGGGCGTTGCAGCGTCTGATCGAGATGCGTCCCGCGGTCGTGTTTCTGGAGACGCTGCGCAACGATCTGAAGTCCGAGAGCGCACGTGTCGCCCAGAGTGCCTGCGAGACCGCGGGACGGGGGCAGGCGTGATCTTTCTCAAGCTCATCCTGACCAATCTCAGCCGGCATCGCATCCGATCGATCGTCAGCATCGCCGGGATCGCCTTCAGCGTGGCCGCGATGCTGACGATCGTAACAATCCTGCAGGGAGCCGTTGGCATGTTCTCGGGGATTCTTTCGAGCGACAGCCAGATCATTGTCTTCGAGCGCAATGTCTCTGATCTCTTCTTCAGCAACGTCTCTCCAGCAGCGGTGCAGCAGATCGCGAGTTGGCCGATTGTGCAGCACGCGGACCCAGTGCTCTTTGGCATCGTGTCAAGCGCGGATCATCCGATTATCACCTGCTTTGGCGTCACCGCCGAGGATGCTCGGATTCGCAAGGCTACCTGGGTTGCCGGCGACCGCGCGAGCTTTGCACAGCACCCGGACGACGTCGTTCTTGGGCAGCGAGCTGCCGAGTTTCTGTCCGCGACCATGGGCAGCCATGTGCAGATTGGCCACGGGACCTTTCACGTCATCGGCATTCTGAAGACGACCAATGGCTTTGAAGATGGCGGCGTGTTTATGCCGCTCAACGCCGCGCAGAGCTTCTTTCATAAGGACGGTTCATCGGTGATCACGATCAAGCTCCGCGATAAGGAAGACGTTGCGAGCTTCAAGAGCTTGGTCAAGGCAAACTTGCCCAACCTGATCGCGCTGGAGGATGCGGAGTTCACACGCTCCTACTCGCAGTTCAAGATTCTGAAGGCAACGGCGTGGGCTGTGGGCGGATGCGGGCTGCTGCTTGGCGGACTCGGCGTGGCGAATACGATGATCATGTCGGTGTTCACGCGCATCCGCGAGATTGCCATCCTGCGCGTGAGCGGATTTTCGAACACGCAGATCGCGGGCATGATCTTCGGAGAGTCGGCGCTTGTCGCAGTTGCTGGCGCATTTGTGGGGCTGACGATCGGCACCTGCTTTCTCTACATTCTTAAACAGATTCCAGCGCTGCATGGATACGTCGACGTTACGATTGAGCCTGGAGTCGTGCTGATTGTGATTGTGCTCGCGCTGTTGACCGGTGTGGCCGGCGCGCTCTACCCAGCCATCTATGCCATGCGGATTCGGGCGGTGGAGGCGCTTCGCTTCGAATGAACTCTTCAGTTGCAGCAGTCACTAATTCGAACCGCATCGTGCTGCGCGCGGAGGATGTTTGGAAGAGCTATGACGCCGGTTCGATCAGCGTCCTGAAGGGCGTCGACTTCGAGGCGGTGGAGGGCCGCACCGTTGCCCTGTGTGGTCCATCGGGCTGCGGCAAGAGCACCTTGCTACACCTGCTCGGTGGGCTGGACGAGGCTGACCGCGGACGCGTCTGTGTGAATGGCATGGAGGTTAATCGTCACAGCAGGCTATTGCGGTTGCTGCGGCACGAGGTTGGCTTCGTGTTTCAGCTGCATAATCTCATCCCCGACCTGACGCTTGAAGAGAACTGCCTGATTCCGACGGTAGCTGCTGGCGTCGATCGGCAGACGGCGCGCGCCCGCCTACTGCAGCTCACCGAGCGTACGGGCTTGAGTCATCGCCTTGGTCATCGTATCCAAAAGCTCTCCGGGGGCGAGCGGCAGCGCACGGCGCTCTGCCGCGCCCTGATGAACCGGCCGCGGATCCTACTGGCGGATGAGCCGACGGGATCGCTCGACGAACACACCAGCGCCAGCGTCTTTCAGCTTCTGCTCGATCTCGCGGCGACCGAAGGGATCACCCTAGTGATGGCGACGCACGACCGCGCGCTCGCGAGCCGATGCGATCGCCTGGTCGAGATGCGCGATGGGAGGATCCATGAGCCTGGGTCTCTGTAACGCGATCGCTCCGCGTGCCGCAACCTCTCCTACGCGGCCGCGTGCCATGAGCGCGGGCGCCCCGGAACAACAGCACGTGCTTGCCTACACTGCTTGGCACAGTCTCTTCTGGTTGGTCTTCGCGAATGCGATCGGCGTCCTCATCGCCGCAATGCTGTTGTTCCCATGCCTCGACATGCTACTGGGCGATTGGAGCTACGGACGCTGGATGCCCGTTCATCTCAACCTGCAGCTTTATGGCTGGTGTAGCCTTCCGCTGGTCGCATTTCTCTTCAAGGTCTATGGCGCGGATCGGCCGCCCGTTGCGCAGTGGGCACGCCCCATGTTGTGGGTGTGGTCCTGCGCGCTCGCCGTGGGTTCCCTTACGTGGATCACGGGCCACTCCAGCGGAAAACTCTTCCTGGATTGGACGGGCTATTCGCGGGTGCTGTTCCCGCTTGCGCTGGTCGCACTGTGGAGCGTTCTCGCGTTCGCACTGCAGCGTAACTGGAAGACCGTGAGCAATGACACGGCAGGAGTTCGCGCCGCGAAGGTGCTCGGACTCGCTTTGCTGCTGACGGTGCCCATCCTTCTCTACGTTGCGTCGAGCCCGGATCTTTATCCGCCGATCAATCCCGACACGGGTGGTCCAACGGGCGCGAGTCAACTTGAATCGACGCTGGTCATCATCGCGATCTTGCTGCTGCTTCCCTTCGGGATGACGCGACGCAAACCGGGCCACGACGGGATAATCAACTGGGCGATGAAGTGGGCATGGGGGATCCTCGCTGCGGAGCTGCTGCTGTGTCTGGCGCTTGGGCGCAGCGATGTCAGCCATCACCGGCCCGTGCAGTACATCAGCCTGGGCAGCCTGTTGGTGTGGCTGCCGCTGACGCCGGCGTACTACAGCGGCTTCCTCTGGCACCCGAACACGCGGCGGTGGCGGATCGCCTTCCTCTGCTGGTGGTCGGTGCTGGTGCCAACGGGATGGTGTCTCTTCCTTCCCGGGGTGCTCGACCACTTCAAGTTCACTGATGGCCTGGTCGGTCATTCGCTGTTGGCGATGGCGGGATTCGTCACGAGCCTGCTGATTTTCGTCATGATTCAGCTGCTCGGTGAGGGTGGCTGGATCTTCAACGGCACACGGTCCTTCTACCTCTGGCAGTTCAGTGTGTTTGGGTACGTGGCGGTGATGTTTGTCGCTGGATGGCGTGAGGGCTTCGATCCAGCCTTTACGATGGTCCCCGGCACGGAACGTAACATCCTCTACCTGCTTCGGCTGGTGCTCGGAATTTTTATGCTGGCGGCATCTGCGGATTGGCTCGTCGAGGGTTCGGCGTTGCTGCGCGAGCCTACTACCTCCAGACAATCTCTCGAAGGTGCACCGTGAGGCGGCGCGTCCTGTTCCTCTATCAACTCCTGACCGGGCTCTCCGATGGCTCGACGGGTCTGCTCCTGATCACCGCACCCGCGCTGACGCTGCACCTGATGGGATTGCATGTCGCAGCGGATGCATTGCCGTACCTTTCGTACATTGGCGCGTTTGTACTCTCTGTCGGGATCGCCTGTCTGTACGGTGCGGCGCTCACCGCTCGCCCAAGGTTCACTGCGAAACTCGAGGTCGTGTGGCTCCTCACGGCCATCACACGGGGCATCGTCGCGCTCTTCGTCGTCATGCGGATCTTGTCCGGCACGCTCGAAGCGGGCTGGATCACCGTCGCCGTCGCCGATGGAATCTTCACGCTCGTGCAGGCGATCGGACTCGCAAAGGGATGGATCTCCGATGCCGCAGCCTGAGCCGCGGTGGACGGGGTGGCGCGGCGTCTGCCTCGTTGCAGTCACCTATGTCTACTTCCTCATCTTTGCGCAGTTCGCATTTCTCAAACGTCTCGCCGATCTTGGAATTGCCGGCGCGCACTTGAAGGTTGTGATGGCCGCAATGGCCATAGGAGGGGTCCTCTGCAGCCTTCTGGCAGGACGCCTGAGTCGCCGCGCCTCGCCGACCCAATTGCTGCGAGCGGCCTTCCTCGGCTGCGCGACGGCGGCATCCCTTAGCCTGGCCCACCTCAGCTACGGCAGCGCGATCGCCGATGCCTTCTTGATCGGCAGCAGCCTTGGGATCCTCACCGTCACGCTGGTCACGGACCTTCGTCTTTGGATCGGCGAACGCAGCCCACTGATTAAGATTGGTCTCGGAACGGGGCTCAGCTATCTCATCTGTAATCTTCCCGCGGTCTTCACAGCAACCGCGCGGGTGGAAGCTGCGGGCGCCGCATTGCTCTGCATCGGCGGGATCTGGATCACGTTACGGCGTCGCTTTGGGATTCTTGAAGAGGATCCGGTCCATGAGGAGAGACGCAACGACGTATCCACCACACTCTCCTTCCCACTTGTATTGGCGAGCTTCACTGCGCTTATCTGGCTCGACTCCGCCGCCTTCTTCATCATTCAGAACACACCAGCGTTGAAGGCGGGAACGTGGGAGGGCTCGCTTCATCTTTGGGGAAATGGCATCGTGCATCTCGGCGCCGCGCTGGCGGGCGCCTGGCTGCTGCGTCGGCGCGGGCTCTCCACCGTCCTGCCGCTCGCCTTCGTGGCATTGGCCGCGGCGTGCCTGCTGCTGCTCGATCCCAGCCGTGCCTTGCTGGCTTCGGTGTTCTATCCCGTCGGCGTGTCGCTTTACTCGGTCGCGCTGGTGGCGTATCCCTCACTGCTTGCACCGGCGGCGCCTGCGGACGAGGGCGGACGACGCGCAGGATGGATCTATGCCATCGCCGGCTGGGTGGGCTCGGCGATGGGCATCGGCATGGGCCAGAATCTTGGCCACGTGCCCGCGGCCTTTGTATTGGCCGCGGGGCTGGCGGTGCTCGCACCGCAGCTTCTCCGCCTATTCCGGCAGCGGCAACGAGAGTGCATTGCCACGCTTGTCGTGTTTGGCGCGGCCTTCTGCGTGCACGAGACGCTCAAGGCGGTGCATCCCACCCAGCCGTTGCTGACCACTGTCCAACGCGGCAAGCAGGTCTACATCTCCGAAGGATGCATCAACTGCCACTCGCAGTATGTTCGCCCGAACACGAGCGACGTACTGGTGTGGGGTCCGGTCCAGACGGTGGAGGAGTTGCATCGGGAACGACCGCCACTCATTGGCAACCGCAGGCAAGGGCCCGATCTGTCGGAGGTGGGCGCGCGCCGATCGCCGCTTTGGATGAAGGCACACTTCTGCCATCCGAGCGAGGTAAGCCACGCGTCGGTCATGCCGTCGTATGCGTATCTCTTCCACGACGACCGCGACAATCGAGGCGATGACCTCATCGCGTATCTGCAGAGCCTACGCAGTGCGGCGAGCACCGCGCATGAGATCCAAGAACAAGCGTGGCGTCCGTCGCCACAGTCCATGGCACAGGTCAGCGCACAGGATGGCGCGCGGTTGGCGACATTTTATTGCTCCACTTGCCACGCCGCGAACGGCGCAACGCGCGAACGATGGAAGCCGGGCTTTCGCAGGCTGCCACCGACTCTCGCGACTGGGCCGTTCCTCTATCTGCAGGCGTCCGATGCGCCTGCGGCACGCACGGATCGGCTCGCACGCATCATCAAGTTTGGTCTTCCCGGCACGGATATGCCGGGACACGAGTACCTCCCCGACAGCCAGATAGCCTCCATTGCAATTTGGCAGAATCAGACCATCCCGCAGCCTTATCGAGAATCGCAACCCACTTCGACAACAGGAGAAAAACCATGAAGCTCTTCGCGCCTTTCTTGCTCGCTTTGCCGCTGGCCTTCGGGTTCCATGCGTACGCGCAGCATCAGACGTTCACCATCGCCCCCGATGCGAGCAGCGTTGCGTTCTCCCTGGGCGGATCCGACCATAGCACCCACGGAAGCTTCCAGGTAAAAGATGGATCGATCGACTTCGACAGGGCCGTCGGCACCATCTCTGGTTCGGTGGACGTAACGGCAGGGAGCGGCAACAGCGGCAACCAGAGCCGCGATAAGAAGATGACCAACGGGGTGCTGGACGCAACGCACTTTGCCGACGTCACCTTCGTGCCCCACAGCTACCAGGGAACGATCGCGCCCACTGGCGACTCGACCATCCAGGTTACAGGGATCTTTACTCTGCATGGAACGCCGCACGAGATCACCGTCCCGATGCAGATCCATATTGATGGCGTCCATTGCGTCGCTAAGGCCCACTTCACGGTTCCCTATGTGAGTTGGGGTCTCAAGGATCCGAGCATCTTCATCCTGAAGGTGGCCAAGGAGGTCGACATCGATCTCACGCTGGCGGGCAATCTGTCGAACGCGCGCTAATGGTCGCCGCTCCCATGCAGCAAACCTAATGCGGCGGCAGCAGAACCGCGGAGCTGTCGGTAGCGTCGCTCGCGATCGCCTGCAGCGCTTGATTTGCTTGCTCCAGCCTGAATGTCTTCACCGAAGGCGTCAGCCGGATCTGCTCTGCGATCCGTAAAAAGTCCTGCCCATCCTGTCGCGTCATGTTGGCCACGCTGCGTAACTGCCGCTCCTGCCAAAGCAGCGAATCGTAGTCGAACTGCGGAATGCGGTCGAGATGAATTGCGTTGATCGCAACGATGCCACCCTTGGCGATCGACCGCAGCGCCGCCACGACGACATCGCCCGAGGGCGCGAAGGTGATCGCGGAGTCGAGCAGTGCCGGCGGCGAGTCCGTCGCCTCGCCCACCCATTCGGCCCCGAGTTCCCGCGCGATGCGCTGATGCGATGCCCCGCGGGTGCTGACGTACACACGGCAATCCCATGCCTGGAGGACCTTGATCATCAACTGCGCCGACGATCCGAACCCGAACAATCCCACGCTCTGTCCTGGTTTCACCTCCGCCACACGCAGGCTGCGAAAGCCGATGATGCCCGCACAGAGCAGTGGAGCGGCGGCGATGTCGCTCAAGCCATCAGGCAGCGGCAGCAGAAAGTCGGCGCGTGCGGTGGTGTACTCCGCAAATCCGCCGTTGCGCGTGTAGCCCGTGTAGGTGGGAGCGTCGCAGAGATTCTCCCGCGCGCTGCGGCAGTAGCGGCAGGTGCCATCGGTGCCGCCCACCCAGGAGACGCCGACGCGCATCCCCGCAGGAAACTCCGGCGACGGCGACTCGATCACTTCGGCGACAATCTGATGGCCCGGAATCAGCGGGGTCATCCTTTGGCGCAGTTCGCCGGCAGAGATATGCAAATCGGTGCGACAAACCCCGCAGGCCAGCACCTTCAAGAGCGCCTCCCCAGATGCAGGCACAGGCATCGGCTGGTCCTCGATTGTCAGAGGATTGCCACTCAAGGGTCCCGGATCTCTCAGCACAGCAGCCTGCATCGCAGTCCCCCAGACAGCAGTTCCTCACGCACACAAACAGACCGCTCGAGATAGATACTAGTCCTCGGCGATCAGGACGATCGGCCGCTCCCCGTCCGGCTCTCGAAGACCGCTTCTACACGCGCCCTTCTACCAATGCCTGGTACTTCGCGACCTGGTCGAGCGTGAAGGACTGTACCGTTTCTGGCGCACTCTGCCACGTTCTGTACCATGCTACGAGCCACTCGAGCGCAGTCTCCAAACGCAGCTTCGGGGTCCAGCCTAAGTCATTGCGCGCCCGCGAGGCATCCAGCTTGAGATACGTCGCTTCATGTGGGCTGTTGGGGTCTTCGTCGAGCACCCACGACGCGTTCTTCCCCCAGAAGCTGGTCATGCGATCGGCGATCCAGGCCACGGGGCGAGCGTCGTTCTCCAGGGGACCGAAGTTATAGGCCGTCGCGAAACGCGCCGCCTCCGGTCCATCCGTCAGCAGCTTCTGTGCCAGGGCGAGGTAGCCGTGGAGCGGCTCAAGGACATGCTGCCAGGGACGAATCGAGTGTGGGCGCCGGATCGGCACGGGAGCGCCGGAGAGGAATCCGCGCACCAGATCGGGGAGCAGTCGGTCGGTCGACCAATCGCCCCCGCCGATCACATTTCCCGCGCGGGCCGTAGCAATCCCCACGCGATGGCCGCCGGGCTGATGGAGCTGATGCACCGGGAAGAACGACTGCCGGAAGCTGGCGGATACGATCTCCGCACAGGCCTTCGAAGCGGAGTAGGGATCATAGCCGCCGAGCGGATCCGTCTCGCGATACGGCCAAATCCACTCCTTGTTCTCGTAGCACTTGTCCGTCGTGACGGAGACGACGGCACGCACGGAGGGCGTCCGTCGCACCGCATCGAGTACGCGCGCGGTGCCGATCACGTTGGTCTCGTAGGTGCCGATCGGATCCTGGTAGGAGAAGCGGACCAGCGGCTGCGCGGCCATGTGGAAGACGACCTCGGGCGCGAACTCTTGCATGGCGCGATCCAGACGATCCGCGTCGCGAATGTCGCCACGCACGTCGTCGATCAGCGACCCGATGTGCGCGTCGGCGAAGAGGCTTGGCGACGTTGCGGGATCGAGCGCGTAACCGCGTACCTGGGCGCCCAGCGAAGAGAGCCAGAGCGCCATCCAGCCGCCCTTGAACCCGGTGTGGCCGGTGAGAAAGACACGGCGATTGCGCCAGAAGGAAAAGGGATCTACCAGGTCTTCCATGGCGCCTTTCCGTCTTCCCAGAGCTTTTCCAGGTGCTGTTTGTCGCGCAGGGTATCCATCGCCTGCCAGAAGCCGTGATGGAAGAACGCGTGCACCTCGCCGGCCGCTACGAGCGACTCAATCGGCTCGCGCTCGAACATCTGGCTGTCATCGGTGACGGCGTCGATCACATTGGGCGAGAGGACGAAGAAGCCACCGTTGATCCAGCCGCCCTCGTCCGCGGGCTTCTCCTGGAACGAATAGATCTGGGTATTTTTGAGGCCGAGCGCCCCAAAGCGAGCCATCGGCTGCACGCTGGTGAGCGTGGCGAGCTTGCCGTGTTCTTTATGGAACGCGATCGAGGCGGTGATGTCGATGTCGGCGACGCCATCGCCGTAGGTCATGCAGAAGGCCTCTTCGCCCTCGAGGTACTTAGCCACTCGCCGCAGACGGCCGCCGGTGCCGCTGGAGTCGCCGGTATCGACCAGGGTGACCTTCCAGGGCTCCGCCACGGAGTTGTGGACGGTCATCTTGTTCGCGGTCATGTCGAATGTCACGTCGGAGGTGTGCAGGAAGTAGTTGGCGAAAAACTCCTTGATCACGTACCCCTTATAGCCACAGCAGATGATGAAGTCGTTGATGCCGTGCTGGGAGTAGATCTTGAGAATGTGCCAGAGGATGGGACGACCGCCAATTTCCACCATCGGCTTCGGACGGACCGTGGTCTCTTCGGAGAGACGGGTTCCGACGCCACCTGCCAATATGACTGCTTTCATGCGTTAGCTGTTCCTCATGGATTCGATCTAGCGACTTGCGGACCGGAAAGAGCTGGCAAAAGCTGCCTTCGCAGTATAGTTTCCCGGTTCCTGCTCGCATCCAAACTCCTTCGTACTCGAGACTTGGAGAATCGGCAAAGCAGGACAGGGCAACCACCTGATTATGCTACAACCCTGGGAGCGTCTTCTGGAGCAGGCGACGCATCTCCACTGTGGATTGCCGACCGCAGACGCTCAGACGAGCATCACGGCAAAGAGCATGCGCGTCGACAGCGCAAAGAGATTGAGGCCGAAGATGCCCAGATAGCTGTAGAGCAGCCACACCAGCTCCCGCGGGCTCAGGTTCTGGCCAAACAGCAGGGCGACCGATGATCGTCCTAGGAGAGTTGGTCGTTGGTCATCGCGGAGAACCACGGCCCTCCGCGATAGAATCGTATTGAATTCACGTGAGACGGCCAATACACTCGCAGATCCCCCGTCAAGTGAACCGATTGAGGCTCTGACTATGCCACCTCTCTCACGATCGTCCGCCCTGCTGCGGTGCGACAGCTGTAAACATCGCACCCACCGCATGTTCTGCAATCTCTCGGAGGAGGCTTTGGCCGATTTCGACTCCATCGGCATGCAGATGCTGCTTCCCAAGGGCGCCATCCTCTTCCGGGAACAGGAAGCGGGCGACGGAGTGCTCGTGATCTGCAGCGGACAGGTAAAGCTCTCCTGCACCTCCAGGGGGGGCAAGGTTCTCATCTTCAAGATCGCAGTTCCCGGAGACGTGCTTGGCCTGGGAGCGGTCATCTCAGGCTCGCGGTTCGAGGTCACGGCCGAGACCATCGAGCCGGTCCAAGTGAAAAAGATTCGCCGGGACGATGTCCTCGCCTTCCTCGAACGCCACGGCGAGGCCAGCATGCACGCGGCCAAGGCGCTCTCCGAGGAGTACAAGTCGGCCTTCTTCGACGCCCGTCGCCTGGCCCTGTCCCCCTCCGCCGCGGGTCGACTCGCGGGCGTCCTGCTCGATTGGGGCCGGGCGGCATCCTGCGGCAAGCCCGAGATGCGCTTCACCATGGCGCTGACCCACGAGGACCTGGCCAGCCTGGCCGGAACCTCGCGCGAGACCGTGACGCGCACCCTGGGCAAATTCAAGAAGGAAAAGTTGATTCAACTCCGGGGAAGCTCGCTTCACATCCTCTCCCCCGATCGTCTGGAGCAGCTCTCGGCATAGCCGCTCCGCCGACTCCCTCGCAGCGACTTGCACAGGTCAGTCGGCAGGCGCTCGCAACTTTTGCGATACTGAGGACCGAGCACTAGCCCTTTCGAGAGAGGATATCTGTGCAACTCGGTCTCTTTACCCCTGTCTTCAATTCCCTGTCGTTCGACGCGCTACTCACGGAACTTAAGCGTTATCCCGAGATCAGCACCCTGGAGCTGGGCACTGGCGGGTGGCCTGGCGGCAGCCACCTCAACCTCGATGCCCTGCTCGCCAGCAAATCCGCCGCAGCGGATTTTCTGGCGAAGCTGCGGGACGCCGACCTGACCATCAGCGCGCTTTCCTGCCACAACAATCCCGTCCACCCGAATCCGGAGATTGCCCAGCGGGATGACACCGTCCTTCGCAAGACGGTGCAGCTGGCCGAAAGCCTGGAAGTGCCGGTTGTGGTTACATTCTCCGGCTGCCCCGGCGCCTCCGCACAGGACACCGTTCCGAACTGGATCACCACGTCGTGGCCGCCTGAGTATTCGGAGGCTCTGGCGTGGCAGTGGGAGGAGCGGCTGATTCCCTACTGGAAGGATACCGTTGGCTTCGCCGCAAAGGCAGGCGTGAAGATCGCGCTCGAGGCACACCCGGGCTTCTGCGTCTACAACGTGGAGACGATGCTGCGGCTGCGCGCCGCTGCAGGGCCATCGCTCGGCATCAACCTCGATCCCAGTCATCTCTGGTGGCAGGGCGTGGACATTCCGGCGGCCATCGCCGCATTGGGCGACGCCATCTTCCACGTCCATGCGAAGGACGTGGCCATCAACCCCACCATGCGCAACGTCAACGGCGTGCTCGACACGAAGAGCTACCGCGAGATGGCGCGGCGGTCGTGGCTGTTCCGCTCGGTCGGCTGGGGGCACAGCGAGGTGGAGTGGAAGCAGATCATCTCCGCGCTGCGGCTCGTCGGCTACGACTACGTCCTCAGCATCGAGCACGAGGACGCGCTCGCCTCAACGCACGAAGGCCTTTCCTCAGCGATCGGTCTGCTGTCACGCGTGTTGTTGAAGGAGCCTGCGGTCGAAGCCTGGTGGGCCTAGCTGCTTGACTCTGGCTGCTGCGGACGGAAGGGAAAGAATCCTCCCTCCGCAGCAGTAGCAGACTCTAGAGCGGCGCCTCGACGGGAATCTCTCCAGCAGCCTCCGCCGTCCCCACGTTGGCCTTCTCCTTATCCGAGAAGGTCAGCAGGAAGAGGATCAGAACGGCCGCCGAGGCGATAGCAGCAAACAGCCAGATCGAGCGCCACGCGTGCACCGCGCCGCCCGCCGCCGTCACCGTCGTGTAGTGCTCAACCACCGCGCCCGACAGCCACGATCCGACGAACATGCCCACGCCATAGGTGATGAAGGTGATCAGCCCCTGCGCCGCGGCCCGCAGCGCTAGCGAAGACTTGCGGTCGATGTAGATCTGCCCGGTGACGAAGAAGAAGTCATAGCAGATGCCGTGCAGGATGATGCCGAGCCCGAACATCCAGACATGCCCATCAGCGTTGCCGTACGCAAACAACGCGTAGCGCAGCACCCACGCGAGCATGCCCGCGACCAGCATGTACTTGACGCCGAGCCGGCGGAAGAACCACGGGATCAACAGCATGCAGAACAGCTCCGACATCTGGCCGCCGGTCATCTTGCCGGCTGCGTTCTTCACGCCCGCCTCATTGAGAAAAAGATTGGTGAACGCGTAGTAGAACTGCAGCGGGATGCAGATGAGAAACGATGCGATCGCGAAGATCGCCATCGAGCGCTCGCGCAGCAGCGATCGCGCCTCCTTCGGGAAGACGCTCTCGATCGTGAACTTGCTTTCGCGCGCCAGCGGTGGAGTATCCGGCAGCGAGAGGCAATAGGCCGCCATCAGCAGCGAGAGCGCCCCTGCGACCTGCAGCGGCCGCGCCGTGCTCTCCAGCCCTAGCGTCCCGATCAGCAGCCCGGCCGTAATCCAGCCTGCGGTACCCAGCACGCGGATCGGTCCAAACTCCAGCTTGGGCTCGCGCATCTGGCGAAAGGCGAGCGAGTTGGTCAACGACAACGTCGGCATATAGCACACGCTGTACAGCAGCAGCAGCACGTACTCGATCGTGAACGTTTTCTGCAGCGACGCGCCCAGCAAAACCAAGCCGCCAAGCAGATGCAGCACCGCCAAAACGCGCTGTGTGGCAAACAGCTTGTCCGCGATCAGCCCTACAAAAAACGGAGCGATCATCGCGCCCACCGCCGTCGTGCCTGCAGCGAGCCCAATCTGCTCGCCGGAGAAGTGCAGCGACTTCGTCAGCCAGGTCGCGAGCGTGACATACCACGCTCCCCAGATGAAGTACTGGAGAAACATCATCGTGCCCAGCCGTACCCGGATCTGCATCTTCATGCGGTCGCCTTCCCCTCGTGCATCGTGCTCGTCATGCTGGCCTCACTGTTGTCTTCGTCCACGTCCACCGACTGCCAGACCCCGCCCAGCGCGTGGCTGTGCAGCATGGCATCGACCACGCGCGAAGTGTGCGTCGCATCCGCGAAGGTGCACAAGGTTGCTGGCGGCGGAACACATCCGGAACCCTCGCGGATGCACCGATACGCATCCGCGATCACATTGCGAAACGCATCCGCCCAGGCCTCCTGATGGCCGCCCGGCAGATGAGCATAGGAGCGCACCTCCGGCAGGAGCAGCGAAGGATCCTTCGCGAGCACCATGTTCGCCTGATCCTGGCGCCCGACCCAGAGCTCGTTCTGATGCTCCTGGTTCCAGCGCAACGAGGCAGTCCGACCGTTCAGCTCGATTTCTAAATTGTTCTTGTGTCCCGGCAGCACCTGCCCGACGGTGAGACATCCCTTGGCGCCATTGTCGAAGCGCAGCAGCACGCTCGCGAGATCCTCGCTCGTCACCTCGACCGGCGTCCGCTCTCCGTCGCTCGCGCTCACAAATGCCTCTGCCGAAGCGCCGGCCGAGTAGCGCGTCTTCACCACCGTGGTTAGGTCCGCGAGCACCGCCGTGATTTTCTGCCCTGACGTGTGCTCGGCCAGATCGCACCAGTGCGAGCCGATGTCCGCAAGTGCCGAACTCACGCCGCCCTTCACTGGATCCGAGCGCCATGAGTACACCTTGTCGCTCGTCATCCAATCCTGCAGATAATGACCGTGGATAAACACCACGCGACCAATGCCGTCGTCCGCGATCATCGCGCGCGCCTGCTGCACCAGCGGATTGCCGCGATAATTGAAGGTGACTGCATTCACCACGCCCGCCGCCGCGGCGGCATCGCGCAGTTTGCGGCACTGCTCCGGGTCGATCGCGAGCGGCTTGTCCGAGATGACGTGCTTGCCCGCTTCGAGAGCCGCCATGCTCACAGGGAAATGCAGATGACTCGGTGTGGTGTTGTGCACCACGTGAACATCCGGATCGGCGATCAACGCTTTGTAGTCCCCGTAGGATCGGCCAACGCCGTACTCGCGCGCCTTTTTTTCAGCCGAAGCGGCACTCGAGCCCGCGATGGCAATCACATCGACATCCCCCAGACGCCGCACGGCATCGATGTGGTGTGGAGCGATGAACCCCGGACCAATCAGCCCCATACCGATTCTTGCCAACTGCTTCATGCTCTCTCCCAATCGTAATTTGTAACAATTTTTGTCAAAACACCTGCCGCAAGCAACTCCTCGAAGCGTTTCACCTTTGTCTTAAATTATGTCGGCCACTGGCCGCGATGATAATTGACCCAACACACGACCGTCCATGCGCATCGGATCCGTGAGGAGACGCATCTGAAACGTATGGAAACTAGCGGCAGCATCCCTCTTCGGCGGTTCGGCAAGGCAGACGCTCAGATCTCGGCTCTCGGCTCCGGTGGCCATCACCTCGGAGGCGCGAAGGATGAGAAGACCGCAGTCGAGCTTGTCCACACGGCGCTCGACGGTGGGATCACCTTTTATGACTGCTGCTGGGAGTACAGCCGGGGCAAAGCCGAAGACTGGCTGGGCAAGGGCCTCAAGGGCCAGCGCGACAAGGCGTTCCTGATGACCAAGGTCTGCACCCACGGTCGCGACGCCTCACTCGCCACGCAGATGCTCGAGCAGAGCCTGCGCCGGCTGCAGACCGATCGCATCGATCTGTGGCAGATTCACGGCGTCGGCTTCGCCAACGATCCCGATCTTTTTATCCGTCCCGGTGGCGCAGCCGAAGCCCTGCTGAAGGCCAAGAAGGAAGGCAAGGTCCGCTTCGTCGGATTCACCGGCCACAAGGATCCCGAGGTCCATCTCGCCATGCTCAACACGGGCTTCCCCTTCGACGCCGTCCAGATGCCATTAAATCCTTTCGACGCCAACTTCCACCAGTTCAGCTTCGAGCGCAAGGTTCTTCCCGTGCTCAACAAGCGCGGGATCGCGGTACTCGGCATGAAGCCCATCTGCGGCCACGGCGAGCCGGTCCAGCAAGGCATCTTCACCGCGCAGGAGATGCTGCACTACGCCATGTCCCTGCCCGTCACCACCACCATCTCCGGCTTCGGCGACATGGACATCCTCAAGCAGAACCTCAAGATCGCCCAGGGCTTCAGGCCGCTCTCCGAAGCTGAGATGCAGGCACTCCGCGACCGCGCCAAGCCGTATGCCGCCGACGGCCGCTTCGAGCCCTACAAGGTCTCCCTGAAATACGACAACCCTGAGGCCCGCATGGCGCATGACTTCCCCATCGACATGCAGCAGATTGAGACCAAGCAACTGGTCGCCGAGACCCAGAACACCGGGCGACCCTTCCCGCAGGTTTAGGCCGCCCTCGGCCCGCGACCCCTCGCTCGACAACGGACATCAGAGCATCAGAGAAAGAAGATTCATGAAGAACTTTCTGCAGCCCGATAGAACGCAAGACCACACCCCAGGAGACAGGACCGTGGACACCTTCGCCACGCCCCAGCAACCTGCGCAGCCCGAGCTATCGCGCCGCCGCTTCCTGCAAGCCGCCGCCGTCACCGGCGTATCTGCCGTTGTCCCGGCGGCCGCCGCGGTCACGATGGCAGCGCCCGCAGCCCAGGCCCAGGCGAGCCACGCAATCGCCGCCAGCCCCGGTCCCAAGCTGCCAAACCCGATCATCCCCAACTTTCCCGGCCTGTACGGCAGCTCCAAATCCGGCTTCCAGATCCCCAAACGCCCCATGGGCAGCACCGGCCTCCAGGTCTCCATCCTCGGCATGGGCGGTTATCACCTGGGCACCGCAGCCAGCCAGGACGTCATCAATGACATGGTTGCCAAGGCGCTTGACCACGGCATCAACTTCTTCGACAGCGCCTGGGAGTACCACAACGGAGCCAGCGAAGAGCGCGTCGGCATCGCCCTTAAGGGGAAGCGCGACCAGGCCATCCTGATGACCGGCGTCTGCACCTACGGCCGCAAAAAAGACGTTGCCATGCGCCAGCTCGAAGAGTCGCTCACCCGCCTTCAGACCGATCACATCGACGTCTGGCAGGTGCACGATGTCATCTACTACAACGATCCCGAACTCGCCTACGATGCGGGCGGTGTGCTCGAAGCGCTCACCCTCGCCAAGCAGCAGGGCAAGGTTCGCTTCGTCGGCTTCTCAGGCCACAAAAACCCTTCCATCCACCTCGAGATGCTCAACCGCGGCTTCCACTTCGACACCGTGCAGATGCCAATCAATCCCTTCGATCCCAGCTTCCGCTCCTTCGAAAAGAACGTGCTTCCCTTCGCGTTAGAAAAGCGTATGGCGGTCATCTCCACGAAGAGCATGAGCGGTTCCGGCGAATCCATCGTGCGTGGCGCGCTCACGCCGACCGAGGCGCTCTCCTATGCGCTGAGTGTCCCCGGCGTCGCGACCACGGTCTCGGGTATGGACAGCATGGAGGTCCTCGACCAGAACCTCGACATCCTCAGCAACTTTAAGCCGCTCGATGAGAAGCAGATGACCGCACTCCGCGAACACGGCAAGCAGTTCAACGACGGTCGCTACGAACTCTACAAAACATCGGTAAAGTACGACAGCGACCTCGGTCGCGAGCAGCACCACTTCCCCGGCGTCGCCCAGATGCCCGCGTAAACGCCGGTCGCTTCACCAACCAGCAACGAGAAAAAGCCCGATCAGACCGCCTGATCGGGCTTTTCTTTTGCGTACACGGCTTCCTCTTGACCAGTCCGAAACGATCCTTCAGGGCACAATCGCAGCTTCCGTCTCCTTCGCCGGCAAGGGCATCTGCACCGGAATCTCCAACGTGCCCATGTGGCCGCTCGTCATATCCCACACGGTCAGATACAAATAGAAATCGCCCTTCTTGAGCGCGATCTGCTCTTGCAATGGAACCGATGCGTGCGGCTGCAGCCGAAGCGCCTCCTCATTCAATCCCAGGGTGAACTGGTCCGCGACGCGATCAACAATCTCGCCGTTGTGATCGAACGCCATCAGCACGACCCCAACAACCACGCTTTGTCGCCCGTTGGACGTCTTTCGAGTCAAAGAGTCCGCCGGCACATAGTAGCGGATCGTCAGCGGTGTAGTCCCCCGCTTCGGGGTGCCCGCCGACAGCGCGCCACCCGCAATCCCCGAAGGAGACACCACCGCGCCAGGCACCACGCGCGCCGCGAAGACGATCGGAGCATCGCGCTCCTCGCGACGCTGCTCGGTCGTTCCGTCCTCCAGCAAATGCGCCCGCAACTTCGCGGCTGCTGCATCGCCATTGCTGCCGTCGGCAAAGTAGCCCCGCCGATAGCTCAAGCGATAACCATTTCCGTCCACGACAACACGAACCTTATGCCACTTGTTGTCGTACCGGAAGTCAAGCGGCGAGTAGGTCAAGCTATAGAAGCCACCATCCGTTTCCACCACGTGCGTCGCAATCTGCGCCAGGCCATTGTTGGAATAGAATGCCTGGCCACCCGTGGACTCTGCGGCCTCGCTCATCATCATGTGCTGCGCCGCCATCGTCCTTCCGCCAGCGATGGTCAGCCCCCGCGCATCAATCGGATAGACGGCGATGCGGCTCGCCTCCAACTCGTCGTAGAAGGGCCGCATGTCCGGTGTGACGACAGTCATATCCAATGCGCCAGAGCCGCCAGCCAGCAAGAATGCGCTCGATCCGCCCGAGAACCACAGAATATTCTTGCGGCCCGGCAACTGGTTCAGGTACACCGCCATCTGGTGCAGCGTGCCTGCGTCGCTCAGATACTCGCGTCCCGGCGGCATAAAACGAGGCAGCGCGCGATGAAGTGCAGCCGCCAGCAACGCATGGTCCGCGGTGAACTCCTGAAGCTGGAGAACCATCGGGCCATTCCTTACATAGACCGCCAAAGACTCCCCGGGCTTCAGCGCCTGCAGAAACTTGGTCAGCTGGTAGCGGAGATACATCTGATCCTGGATCGGGAGATTGGTCGTATCCAGCAGCACCACATTCATCACCGGCGGCGGATGCCGCACCAGATCGTTGCTATAGACTCCCGGAACGCTGGCGCGCACAGGCGCCAACCCTCCGCTATCTCCGACGGTGTGCTCCTCAAACGAGGCAAGGTCCTGCGGACGATCGTCGTCGAAGATATGGAATGCAGACGCCTTGAGACCCCGCATCGGATTCCCGTCGCGGTCCGCCACCGTGACGTCGGTCAACACGGTCCGAGTCTCGCTGCGCAGCATATACCCCGGGGAAGGAACGGAACCGCCGCTCTGTCCATACAGCGGCGCGAGAGGCAGCAAGCAGAGCCAACAAAAACCCAGAACACCTGACAGCGATCGCAACAGCATCGGCTCACCTATCGTGCATCGGCGGAGCAACACGCTGCATGTTTGACGGGCCATCGGAACGACAAGTTGCAGAAATTCAACGCCACGCAGAAAGGAGACGGCGGGACCGAAGTTCCGCCGCCGTTCTACCCACTGCGACACATGGATGGCAGCCGAGACAATTTCGCCGCCCTCGACGCAAGCAGCTACACGTCGAAGGTATCGCCACCCGAATCGGAGTCATCGCTCGAGTTCGATCCATCGTCGAAGCTGGCGTCGTTGGCCATGTCGTCGTTGCGATCGTCGTACGAAGCATTATCGGAGCCCGACGAGCGATCATCGCGCCCAGCGTCATCCACGTAGTAGTTATTGACGATCTCCTCGGGCCGGCCGCCGCCGCCGCCGAATCCGTCAAAGCCCATATCCGAACCATAGCCGGCGGCATGCCCAAAGCCGTGCATTAGACTCTCCACCCCCTCAAACGCCAACGCGCCTGCGGCCACTCCAGCTGCCGTCTGCGCCGCGCCGCGCAGGAATCCGCCGGTCTGCGAAGGAGGCGCAGCGAAACCACCTGGAGCACCATAGACGGGCGCACCATACGCCGGATACGCTGGCGCGTAAGCCGGAGGCGGCGGTGGAGGCACGGGAGTATATTGTGGCTGTGCGTAGGCCGGAGGCGGCGGTGGTGGTGGCGGTGCGGGACGCGTCGGTTCGTCGCTGCGTCCCAGCAGGCTCCCAAGAAAGCTGGTGGAGTGTTTCGGCTGCTGCGCCTGCTGGCGAAGCTGATCCGCCTCCGCCTTGGCGTCGGCAAGCTGCTTCTGTGCCTGGGTCAACGCATACTGCTGGACCAGTACCGTCTGCGCCAGAATATACATCGCATCGGGATTCCGTCCGAGCGTCTGTTGAAGATACTGCTCGGCGTCCGCATCCTTCTCAGGCAACTGCGTTCCGTTGATGCGCTCCGCCAGTCCTTGGAGCATCTGCTGTTCTTGCGCGGTCATAAGATCCCTCTGCCAAACAATATAAAAGTGCTACCTGTAAGACGCCAACCGACGCCGAAGGGTGCGTGCACAATATTCATACGCCCATAAGGCGCCCGCAGTTCCCCATCCTGGCTGTCTGACCGGCTCAGCGCTCTCCCGGATGATACGTCCGCTCCGTATGCCCCCGCAGCTGCTCGGGATAGAAATAAACCTCGCGCAGATCACCACTTGCATACCGCGCGGCCTCATCGTCGAAGTGCCTGGAATCGGGATGTCCGCTCTCGCCGCCCGCCGTCACTGCGCGCGCCCGCACCTTATCCCCAAACTCCACCACCGCGACAAAGCTGTTGCCGCTCGTCCCATACCATTTCTTCGTGCCGGGATACTGGCGCGCTCCAAATGACGCCAGCGATCCCCAAAGCGAGGAGACAAACGGCACCGGAAGACTCGCTCCCGTGTCGTTGAACGGCTGCACGATGTCGCCCGTCAGCCGCTGAAAGCAGTTGATCTCGCCCCACGGCGTCTGCCACTTCCCAAAATCCGCTGTCAGCTTATCCGAGGCCGAAGCCAGTGCCGCCAGCAGCGCATCGTTGGGCACCTCCGTTGCGACATACTCCTCGCTTGGCACTCCCGCCTCCCGCGCCGGCTTGGCCGCGGTTCGCAGTAGCTCCGTGCCCCAGTACACCGCCAGCGAGGTCGCGGTCGACTCCGCGCTCCAACGATCATCCCACCCACGCAGCAGCGCGATCTGCTCCGCCAGCTTCGCCTTCTCGGGCGACTCCGCCGGCAGCGCCTCCCACGCCTCGACCAGTACCGACACCGTCCGCCCAAACCACGGCAGATAGCTGTCGTACGCCGCGGTAATCAGCGAATCCTCGGTGAAGTCCTTCCGGCCCGCCAGCACTCGCATCGCATGATGCCCGCGCGCCGACTCGATGCCCTGCTCCACATACACCGGATAGTCTGCCTTCTTCAGCGAGCTCTCGCCCGCGCCATTCCACGGCGAATCGTTCACGTTGAACAGATACCCGCTCTTCGGATTCTTCAGATGCGGCGCGTCCCCGACCGCCATCAGCCCCTTCCAGTCCGTCGCCGGATCGCTCCCGTCCACCGGGTTCGTGTAATCGAAGCGGGTGTCGCGCTTGGGAATAAAGTTCCCATGCCAGTACGCGATATCCCCATCCGCATCGGCAAAGATCGTGTTGTTCGAAGAGTTCGCCTTCAACTCCATCGTCTGCCAATACTCCGCGTAGTTCCGCGCCTTGGTTCGCAGATAGCTCTGCTCGAGCGCCGGCACCGGATTGTTCATCAGCTTGATCGACACCCATCGGCCGTTCTCCGCACGAATCACCGGCCCATGCCCTGTAAAGTAGGCCGTGAAGGTCCTCTCTTCCATGCCATGATCGGTCCGGTATGAAATCGTGATCTGCTTCTCGATCACCGGACGCTGCTTACTGCCATACTTGTAACTCCAGTGGGTCCCTTTTGGCGTGATCGTCTCAAGAAACTCGTCCACCGCATCCACGCCGCTCGACGTATGCATCCATCCCGCGCGATCGTTGAAGCCCTGGTACACAAAAAACTGTCCCCACGTCACCGCACCATACGCATCGAGACCCTCATCGCTCCGCATTTGCAACTCTGACCGGAAGAAAAACGACGTATGTGGATTGATAAGTAACAGTGCGTGATGATCCATTGTGTTGCTCGGCGCAATGGCAAATCCATTCGATCCCCGAGGCTCATTGTCATTCGGCAGCGAGGTCAACGCCGCGGAGGTTCCCGCAGCAGGCACCGCAATCGGCGCCACCACACCACTAGCCGTCGGCTTCGTCGAATAGAACGCCTCCAGCTTCTTCAAGTCCACGCGCTCCACGTCCCCGCCGATGCTCCCCTCGGTAAACGAGAGCGCCATCCACGGCTCGAAGTGCGGGATGACCTTCGGCTTCACCTCGGGATGCGTCGCCAGGTAATAGTTCGCCCCATCCGCCCACGCATCCATCAGCATCTTCAGCCACCGGGGGCTCTCCGCGTAGTCCCGCTTCAAGTCCACGGGATCAGTAAACAGCCGCTGCCGCAGGTCCTGCCAGATTGCCTTCTCGCCCCCGGCCTGCGCCGTCCATCCCAACGACGTCAGGTAGTTTGCCTCCACGCGATTAAAGTCGTCCTCACACTGCGCGTAGATCATCCCGAAGACCGCGTCCGCGTCGGTATGGCCGGACACGTGCGCGATCCCCCAGTCGTCGCGCACAATGGTGACGCTCTTCGCCTCTTGCCCCCACCTTGCCGCTTCCATCGCCTGCGGGCCCTCTGCACACAGCGGCAAACCCCCTGAGATTCCCGCAACCACGACCGCCAGTACCGCCGCCTTCGCCCGACCAGAGATCTTCCCGTTCGCCATGCCACTCCCTAAGCTCAAGTCCCAATCAATTTTTGCCGTTGCTTTCGCTTCTAACACATCGCCCGCTGACCACCAACTCCTCAGTGCGTTCCGACCAGACTCTGCATCAGCACCGCACCGCCAATCGATACCAATAACGCCACCGGCATCGCGACGATCCCCACCTTCAGAAAGTCCCAGAAGCTGACATCCAGCCTCTCTTTGCGAAGCGCCAGCAGCCACAGAATCGTGGCCAGCGATCCCGTCACCGAGAGGTTCGGCCCCAGGTCCACGCCGATCAACACGGCATTGGCGATCAAGCCCTTGACATGCACGGCATGGAGCGTCGCCCCCGCAAGCAAGCCCAGCGGAAGGTTGTTGATCAGGTTGTTTCCCACTCCCACCGCGAAGCCACTCACCAGCGCCCCAGCCGACGACCCGAGCCTCTCCACCCACGCCAGCCACGCCTGCGTCACGCGCAGCGCACCGATGCTTTCGACCGCACGTACCATCACAAACAGCCCCGCCACCAGCAGCAGTGTCCCCCAGCTGATCTCGCGCGCCAGCTTCAGCGGGTTACTCTTTGTCCGGATCGAGACCACCGCCGTAATCGCCAGCGCAGCCACGCATGCCGGCAGCCCGAGATCCAGCTGCAACGCGGAGGCTGTCAGCATCACCGCCACCATTATCGCGAGCCCTGCCAGCACCACCTTGCCCTCGCGCGGTAACGGCGCAGCCTCCACCTCGTGGTCGATCGTCGCCTGTAGCTCCCGACGAAACAGCAGCCGCATCGCCGCGTACGTCGCCGCAACCGACAGTATCGACGGCACACCGAATGACGCCAGCCACCGCCCCAGCGGCGGCAGCCCATCGTGAAACACCACCAGGTTCGCCGGATTCGAGATCGGCAGCACAAACGAGGCCGCATTCGCGATTAGCGCGCACGCAAACAGATAAGGCAGCGGCTCGACCTTCGCCTTGCGCACCGCCTTCAGGATCGCCGGCGTCAGCACCACCGCCGTCGCGTCGTTCGACATCAGGATGGTTACAATTGTCCCCGCCCCGTAGACCAGCGCGAACAGCCGCCCACAGCGTCCATCCGCCCCACGCACCGCCGCCGACGATAGCCAATCGAAGACACCCTGCTCCCGCGCCAGCTCCGACAGCAGCATCATCCCGATCAGGAACAGGTAAACGTCCGTGCCCTCAGCGACCGCTCTTCCTGCAAGCCGTAGCGAAATCAGCCGCAGCAGCACCAGCAGCAGCGCCCCGCCGCCGATCCAATACACTTCGGCAACGCCGCGCGGCCGAACCAGCATCAGCACGATGCTCACAGCAACGATCGCGAGCAGCAAAACTGGCACAAGGGCAGGGGGAATCATCTACCAGCATGTTACTTCGAACCCGCGCTCGAACGTTTCCTCGACCCGCTCAATGTCCCGCACGCGCCGCCGGCGCGGCAAGAGGCACCGGCTCATCGACCTTGAGCACCCGATCGCCCTTCACGTCTTCGAGCTTCTGGACGATCCCGCTTGGCCAGTGGATCTCGATTTCCTTCGCCGCGATATCGCGGCCCAGCCCGAAGTGCGCGCGCTTGTCATTCGAGGACAGATACCCGCCCGCGGTCGATACCGTCTCCAACTGCACTCCCTTCGAGGTCGTCAGCCGAATCTCCGCGCCGATCGCATCGCGATTGCTGCGATGCCCCACGAGATTCAGCGTCAGCCAGTGGTTCGACGTCACCGTCTCGTTGTGCAGGATGTGCGCAGCCCCGCCATTCACCGCCACCACCGCGTCGATCCGCCCATCGTTATCCAGATCGCCGACTGCCATCCCGCGTCCCACCCACACCTGCCTGAACACGTCGCCCGAAATCGCCGACACGTCCACGAACCCATGGCCGGTATTGCGCGCCAGCAGCATCGGCTCTTTGTAATGAATCTGCGGCGAGTTCAATTCCACGACATCCGAGTCATGCCCCTGCGCGACCAGCAGGTCCTTCAACCCGTCGTTGTCGTAGTCCAGGAAATGGATCCCCCACCCCGAGTGCAGCAACGTCATTCCCGCGATGCCCGACATGTAACTGTCATAGGTAAAGCTGCCATCGCCATTGTTCTTGTACAGCGCGTATTTCTGATTTGCCAGATTCGTAATCACCAGGTCGGGTAGCCCGTCGTTGTTATAGTCCTCGAAGTCGATGCCCATCCCGGCGTAGGTCTTGCCATCGCCGTCGACAGCAATCTCCGCCGACAGCCCAGTCTCCTCGAAGGTCCCATCGCCCTTATTGCGATAGAGAAACTCGAACATCGAGTCATTCGACACCGCGAAGTCCACCTTGCCGTCGCGATCGAAATCGGCGACCGCAATCCCCAGCCCCTTGCCCGGCACCGAGATGCCCGTCTTCTCCGACACCTCCGTGAAGTGCCCATTGCCGTCGTTGTGATAAACCAGCGGCGTCACCGCCGGAAAGATGTCCGGGTGGCAGTACTGCCGATAGCCCTCGCGATGCTCGCCGCACCACACATCGTCGAAGTCCCACTGCACATACCGCAGCACCACCAGGTCGAGCAGCCCATCGTTATCGAGATCAATCCACGCCGCACTCGTCGACCATCCACTTCCGCCCGTGGCCGACTTCTCAGTCACGTCCGTAAATGTCCCATTGCCGTTGTTGTGATACAGCCGATTGCCACCATACGCGGTTACATATAGGTCCTCGTAGCCATCGTTATCGAAGTCACCCACCGCGACCCCCATCCCGTAGCCAACACCCTTCAGACCCGCCTTCTCTGTCACATCCTCGAAGGTCCCATCCTTCTTCTGGTGATAGAGCCGATTCCAGTCCGCCGGCTCAGCCTTTTGCGGAATCGTCCCCTTCGGCGTCGGGTCCGCGATCGGCGCGCCGTTCACCAGGAAGATATCAAGCAGTCCGTCGTTGTCGTAGTCGAAGACCGCCGCGCCCGACCCCATCGTCTCGATAAGATACTTCTTGCTGGTATGCGATGCGACCCCCTGAAAGTTCACCCCGCTGGCGGACGTCGTATCCACGAACTTACCCGGAACCAAGTCGGCGGCCGAACTCTCGGACGCCACCGCAGGAGCCGGGGCCACCGCAGGAGCCGGGGCCACCGCAGGAGCCTGCGCCCACACCGCCGCCGCCGAAACCGCAAGCCCGATCACAACGGCTCTCGCCAAACCCAAAAATCCGGCCTCACGCCGGCACCGACCAGCAGTCTGTCTCCAAGGAATCGAATGCATACCGAACATTATCTTCTTTCACCCGCGATTATTTGAGTTGCCGCTGGAGCGCGACAAGTCTATCGGTTTCCTCCAGCTTCCGTCCCCTCCCTTCGATGGAGACCGCCGCCCACCCACGGACGGATTGATCGCAGCGCAGACACAGGTAGACCACGCAGTACCCTCCTGCGATACACTTCCGCCGTGTCGATTCTCCCCTCGCCGGCTCGCCTGAGATTCTCCCCGCGCAACTTCATCCTCGTACCCGACCCAGGAGTCCCGAACGAATGGCTTCCCGCAGTCTCCACCTGACCATTGCCCTCCTCCTCGCTGCCCTCTGCCTTCCCGCCCTCCACGCACAGATACCCACCGCCGCCCCGCCGCTCATCCTCGGCACCGCCTGGTACCCCGAGCAGTGGCCAGAGTCCCGCTGGGACTCCGACCTCGACCTCATGCAGAAGGCCGGCATCCACATGGTCCGCGTCGGGGAGTTCGCCTGGAGCCGCATGGAGCCCACCGACGGACACTATGACCTCGACTGGCTCGACCGCGCCATCGCCGCCGCCGGTCGCCACGGCATCTACACCGTCATCGGAACCCCCAGCGCCGCCCCGCCCGCCTGGCTCACCCAGAAGTATCCCGAGACCCTCCGCACCCTCCAGGATGGCCGCAAGGATCAGCACGGCAACCGCCAGCAGTTCGACTGGTCCGATCCCAAGTACCGCGAGCTCTCCCGTGCCATGGCCGAGCAGCTCGCCAAGCGCTTCGGCCATAACCCCTGGGTCATGGGCTGGCAGATCGACAACGAGTACGCCAACGCCTCCTTCGGCGATGCCACCAAAGCGCAGTTTCAAGACTGGCTGAAAGCCCGCTACGGCACCCTCGACAACCTGAACGCCCGCTGGACCACCGCCTATTGGAGCGAGACCTACCAGTCCTGGGACCAGATCCCCATCGAGACCCATGGCGGCAACCCCGGCCTTCTGCTGAGCTGGATGCGCTTCGTCTCCGATACCTGGCGCAGCTACCAGAAGAACCAGCTCGACGTGATCCGCGGCAACTCCGACCCGCGACAGTTTATCACCACCAACATGATGGGCTGGTTCGACGGCTACGACCACTACACCGTGTCCCAGGATCTCGACATGGCCTCCTGGGATGACTACGTCGGCGAAGGCCAGCTCGATCGCTACCGCAACGGCGCTGCCCACGACCTCACCCGCGGCTTCCTGCGCAAAAACTTCTGGGTCATGGAGACCCAGCCCGGCTTCGTCAATTGGGCCAGGATCAACAACTCGCTCGACAAGGGCGAGGTTCGCGCCATGGCCTGGCACGACATCGGCCACGGTGCCGACGCCGTCAGCTACTGGCAGTGGCGTAGCGCCCTCAACGGCCAGGAGGAGTACCACGGCACGTTAGTCGGACCGGATGGTACCCCCGTCCCGCTCTACTCCGAGATCGCCCAACTCGGCGCCGAGCTCACCAAGGCCGCGCCCACGCTCGCCGGCACCTCGGTCTACTCCGACGTCGCCATCCTCCACTCCTACGACTCCCGCTGGGCGATCAACTGGCAGCGTCACAACGCCAACTTCGATCCCGTCAACCAGATCGTCAGCTACTACAAGCCCCTCCGCGACATTGCCCAGTCCATCGACATCGTCAACCCACTCGCGCCGCTCAGCCAGTACAAGCTCGTCGTCGCCCCTGGCCTCAACGTCCTCTCCGATGCCGAGGCGCAGCACCTCATCGACTACGTCCAGCAGGGCGGCAACCTCGTCCTCGGCCAGCGCAGCGGCATGAAGAACATCGACAACGGCCTCCAATCCGAGCGCCAGCCCGGCCCGCTCGTGCAGTTGCTTGGCGGAAGAGTAGAACAGTACTACCCCCTTACCGCACCCATCCCGGTCTCCGGCGACTGGGGCACCGGCACCAGCGCCGAGTGGGCCGAACTCCTCAGTACCAAAGCCCCTGACGCTAAGGTCCTCATGCGCTATGGCGCCAGCAACGGTTGGCTCGACGACCAGCCGGCCGCCATCACCCGCAAAATTGGCAAAGGCAGCATCACCTACATTGGCGCCTGGCTCGACGACGCCAGCCTCGAAAAAGCCGCCCAATGGATGACCAGCATGAGCGGCGTCACCCCCGAGTTCGGCCCCGTCCCCGCGGGCGTCGACGTCTACCCCCGCGAGTCCGCCCACACCCAGGTCTTCATCCTGGTCAACTTCTCGAAGTCTCCCGAGACCGTCGCGCTCCCATCCGCCATGCACGACGTCCTCGAGGGCGTGATAGGCAGTTCCACCACCACCGTTACCCTCCCCGTCTACGGCGTGGCCGTGCTCTCCCGGCCGCGATGAGGTGCAAGTCGCGAGCATCTTCGCGACTGCACTTCATCTATGCAAGCCATCCCCTCTCCTATGCGGCGAATAGTCTCCTCGTTCGCCGCGTAGGAGACCCCTGTAGTTGGGATCCGAGCGACGGTCAGAATGCGGAAGCACGCAAGCGGGCGCAAGATCACTTCCTGTAGCTTCATCGCCCGCTCCACTGCGGCCCTCGGATAGCTCTCCATGCTCCCTCGCATGGAAATAACCTCGCTGCCCGCTAAGCGGACGCAATATCATCAGTCAACGACATGACGGCATCAATCGGTTGCCGAAGTCCGGGTCGCGGTGTAACGTGGCTGCGTCGAGCACGCTCGGAGGAGGTGTATCGTGGCAAAGGCATGTATGGGTAATGGAAGCAGCGCTCCTAGCCGGAATCGTCGCGGGAACGGGAGTCGCCGCCGATAACACGCAGAAGCTTGCAGCCGGGACAACAGCCACCAAACAACTGCTCCTCCTGATGGATACGGACAAGAATGGCAAGGTCTCCAAGCAGGAGTTCATGAGCCTCATGGAGGCGGAATTCGACAGGCTGGACGTCAATCACGACGGGGAGCTGGACGTTAAGGAATTGACCCAGTTACAGGTGCGGCCAGCGAGCGGATTTCACCGCTAGCCGCGGCCCCCGGCTAGCCCACATGCGCAGCTGACGATTCTCGCGAATCGTACCCGTCTGTCTTCCCCACTTTCGTCACAGCTCGGCTGGCCTCCGCAGCAAGTAAAATGGAAGGAATGCCTGCATCCCCGACCATCGGTGTCCTCGCCCTTCAGGGCGCATACGAAGCCCACGCCAAAGTCCTCACCGCCCTCGGAGCCACCCCGAAGCTCATTCGCCTGCCCAAAGACCTCGCCGGTTCCGAAGGGGAAAAAATAGACGGTCTCATCATTCCGGGGGGCGAGTCCACCACAATGCTCAAGTTCCTCGAGCGCAATGACTTCTTCTCCATCCTCCAGACCTTCGTCCAGACCACCCCCACCTTCGGCACCTGCGCCGGCGCCATCCTGCTCGCCAAGGACGTCACCCACCCCACGCAAAAGTCCCTGAGCGCCCTCGACATCACCGTCGAGCGCAACGCCTACGGCCGCCAGAACGATTCCGTCATCCTCACCGCGCCCACCAGCCTGCCCGGCACGCCGCTCGAGATGGTCTTCATCCGCGCCCCGCGCATCACCCGCACAGGCCCCGCCGTCGAAATCCTCGCCATCCGCGACGGCGCGCCCGTCCTGGTCCGCGAGGGCCACCTCCTCGCTGCAACCTTCCACCCAGAGCTCTCCGCCGACTCGCGCGTCCACCAGCTCTTCCTGGATATGATTAACGATCTTGCCCGATGATCCAGGATCTTGCCCTCACCCACCGCCCCTAACCTGCCCCGCCATTAGCTTCGGGCGTCCGCCCTCGCCCATTCTCCCTTCAGTTCCCCACCGCGCCGCCGTCAACTCATCCAGGCGGCAGAAAGCGGCGCGCCCGCGAGGAGGCATACCCAAGTGAACGGTAAACTCCGCATCGAGCGTTATTACCCGGACGACACCCCCGCCAGCGAGCACCCGGCTCCCAGCCCCGAGCCGGTTCCGCAGCGAACCCCGGCAAGCTCCGTCCGCCCCTATTTCTATCGTGTCCCCAAGGGAGCCCCACCCCCTACCAAGGCGCCCCAGGACCAGCGCCGCAGTACCAACTACGAGCCCACCGGCCCACTCTCCCGTTAGCTCTCCCAAGCCCCGCCGACCCCGTCCGCCCGCGAACGCAGTATCCTCTACCTGTGGCTCATTCCCCGATTTCGCTTGCGCTCGGTCTGCCGCGCTGGGACCTGCCGCGCGATGCCGCCGCGCACGGCCCCGCGCTCGACCGCCAGCTCCTGCTGAACCTCTGGATCTTCCTCGCCCTGCTTGTCCTCGCCCACCTCATCCTGGTCGCCGGCCTCATTCTCCGCCGCCGCTCCAAGGAACCCAGCACCCGCCGCGCCCTCCTCGTCGAATACCTGCCGCTCACGGTCTTAGCCATCCTCTTCGCCGGCCTCACCATCCGCGCCGAGCGCCTCTGGGCCGCCGCCCGCTACACTGGCGCCGACCCCGCCGCGCTCCAGGTCCAGGTCACCGGCGTGCAGTTCGCCTGGTACTTCCGCTATCCCGGCCAGGACGCCGCCTTCGGCCGCACCGACGCCCACCGCATCGCCCCCGGCGAGGGCAACCCCGTCGGCATCGACCCGGCCGATCCACGCGGGGAAGACGATTTCGTCTCCTCCCAGCTCGTCCTCCCCGCCAACCGCGAGGTCGACCTCCGCCTTAACGCGCAGGACGTCATCCACGGCTTCTTCGTCCCCGAGCTACGGCTTAAGCAGAACGCCGTTCCCGGCCAGACCATCCACCTCCACTTCACGCCCACCACTCCCGGCACCTACGCCATCCTTTGCTCCCAGCTCTGCGGCATGGGCCACTACCGTATGCGGGCCGATCTCCGCGTCCTTCCCTCCGCCGAGTTCACCGCCTGGCTTGCAGCCCAGGAAAAAGCCAAGGAGAAAGCGGCCGCCCAATGAACCACAAGCCTACCGACAACCCAACGCCGGATCGCAGCCGCGGCACCGTCCTTCCCGAATACCGCCCGAAGCCCCTCTCCTGGCTCCGCCGCTACATCCTCTCCACCGACCACCACATCATCGGCATCCAGTACCTTCTGCTCTCCGTCGTCGCCGTCGCTATCGGCACCGTGCTTTCGCTGCTGATGCGGATCCACCTGGTCTGGCCCGACCTCGCGATCCCCTTCCACGGCCCCATCCTGCCCGAGGACTACCTCTCACTGGTCACCTTCCACGGCACCCTGATGGTCTTCTTCGTGCTCACCACTGCGCCCCAGGGAGGCTTCGGCAACCTCATCCTTCCCAGCCAGCTCGGCTCCCGCCACATGGCCTTCCCGCGCGTGAACGCCGCCGCCTTCTGGATCACCGCCGCCGCGCTCCTCACCCTCCTTTCCACCACCTTCGTCCACGGCGGAGGCCCCATCTCCGGCTGGACCGCCTACCCGCCCCTCAGCGCCATCGCCAGCTCCGGCCCCGGCCAGGCCCTCGGGATGGACCTCTGGCTCGCCAGCATCGGGCTATTTTCGATCGCATCGACGATCTCCGCCGTCAACACACTCGTCACCATTCTTCACTGCCGCTGCGAGGGCCTCACCTGGGATCGCCTCCCCCTTACCGTCTGGGGATGGTTCACCAGCGCCCTGCTCTCCCTGCTCGCCTTCTCCGTCCTGCTGGCCGCGCTCCTTCTGCTCTTCTGCGACCGCCACGCCGGCACCAGCTTTTTCATCCCCACCGGCGACCTCACCGGCGGGACCCTCCACACCAGCGGCAACGGCTCGCCGCTGCTCTGGCTCCATCTCTTCTGGTTCTTCGGCCACCCCGAGGTCTACATCGCCGTCCTTCCCGGAATGGGCCTCACCACCATGCTGCTCAGCAATTTCTGCCGACGAAAGATCTTCGGCTACAGCATGATGATCCTCACCACCCTGCTGATCGGCTTCCTCGGCATTCTGGTCTGGGGGCACCACATGTTCGTCGCTGGCCTCAACCCGTTCGCGAGCACCGCCTTCTCCATCTCCACGATGGCCATCGCCCTGCCCTCGACCGCCAAGGTGCTCAACTGGCTGGCGACTCTCTGGCGCAGCCGGCCCGCCTACAGATCTCCGCTGCTCTTCGCCCTCGGCTTCGTCTCCCTCTTCGTTACCGGAGGCCTCACCGGCCCCATCCTCGCGCAGCCCATTCTGGACCAGTACCTACACAACACCTTCTTTGTCATCGCCCACTTTCACCTCATTATGGCAATGGCCAGCATCTTCGGCCTCTTCGCGGCGACCTACTACTGGTTCCCCATCCTCTCCTGTACCCCCACCCGGCCCGGCCGCCTGCTGTCCGAGCGCCTCGGCCACATCCACTTCTGGGGAACCTTCCTCGGCGCCTACGCCACCTTCCTCCCCATGCACCTCACGGGTCTCGCCGGCGAGCCTCGCCACTACGCCCAGCTCACCGGCATCGCGGGCCAGGCAGGCCATCTCCTCGCCCAGACGCTTCCGCTACAGCGCGCCATCACCTACGCCGCCATTTTCCTCGCCTTCGCGCAGATTCCCTTCTTCCTCAATATCCGGCTGAGCCTCCGCCGCGGCGCCCTCGCGCCCATCAACCCCTGGGACGCGACCACCCTCGAGTGGCACCCCGATCTCCAGCGCGATTCCGCCCCGCAGGCATCCCCACAGGAGCAACCCATCGTCGTATATCGAGCTCCCGGCGATTACGCCCCCACCCCCCATCAAGCCATCTTTCATCCACAATGGGTGCCCGGCGCAAAACCGGAGTAAGCTGTCTGCAGCGCAGACCGTAGTCAGTCGGGCTCTTTGCAGCAGGCCAGTGCCACGGAGT
>FSYS01002342.1_pt1 | contig 56236 bp, 54 predicted proteins | sample 1638491 | NCBI WGS metagenome assembly FSYS01 (sample SAMEA3914788, study PRJEB12502) | metagenome | biome: forest; material: soil | place: Canada | collected 2011-07-03 | depth 0.1 m | reverse complement strand
TCGCGGCCGACGAAGCTGGGCTTGTCGAGCTTGGCGTAGCGGCCGAGGTTCGCTTCGAAGACGTTGATCGTGTCGGAGATTTCGTGGCCGTAGAGGGCCATCGCGGACTCGAGGCGAAGGGTGTTGCGGGCGCCGAGGCCGCACGGCACGATGCCAAACTCTTTCCCTGCTTCAAGGACCTCGTTCCAGACGCGGGCGCTGGTGGCCTCGTCGGAGGGGATGTAGATCTCAAAGCCGTCCTCGCCGGTGTAGCCGGTGCGGGCGATCATGACGTTGTGCAGGCCGCAGACCTGGCCCCAGGTGAACCAGTAGTTCTTGATGGTGCTGAGGTCGACGTTGGTCAGCTTGGCGAGGGTCTCGGCGGCGCGGGGGCCCTGGATGGCGAGCTGGGTGTAGTAGTCGGAGAAGTCGTTGACGTGGACGCCGGGCATGTGGCCGATGGTCTTGCGGACCCACTGGATGTCCTTCTCGCGGGTGCCGGCGTTGATGACAATGAGGTAATCGTTGTCGGAGAGCTTGTGTACGATGACGTCGTCGACGAAGGTGCCGTTGGGGTAGAGCATGGCCGAGTAGTGGGCCTGGCCGACGGCCAACTTGGACGCGTCGTTCATCGAGAGCTGCTGGATGGCGGCGAGGGAGCCGGGGCCGCGTAGCTGGATGTCGCCCATGTGGGAGACATCGAACAGGCCGACGGCGGTGCGGACGGCGGTGTGCTCGGCGATGACGCCGGAGTACTCGACGGGCATGTCCCAACCGCCGAAGTCGACCATCTTGGCTTTGTGGGCGCGGTGGGTGGCGTTGAGGGCGGTTTTGCGGAGCGCGGGTGTTGCGATTTCGGCCATGAAAGATCCCTTTTCGGCGGTGTTCACCGGACACTTCACGATAGCACTTTGGGGTGGGGGCTTTCCTGGTTAAGGGAGGGACGGCGGTCTCGCTGGCGCTCGATCAAAGAGTGACGGACTCGCGGTACTCGCCGAAGACGGCCCGGAGAGTGTCGGAGAGCTCGCCGACGGTGGCGTTGGCCTCGACGGCGATGAGCAGGGGTGGCATCAGGTTGACGTCGCTGCGGGCGGCCTCAGCGACGCTGCGCAGGGCGGCGGCGTGGCGGGTGGCGTCGCGTCGCTGGCGGAGGGCGCGGAGGCGCTCGACCTGGCGGGCCTCGAGGGTGGGATCGATGCGCTGGGTGGGGACGGTTTTTTCCTCGGAGGCGCCGTCGGGGTTTCCGTTACCGGTGAAGGAATTGACGCCGACGAGGATCTGCCCGCCGGAGTCGACGGCGCGCTGAAAGGAGTAGGCGGCGTACTGGATCTCCTGCTGGATGTAGCCGCGCTCGATGGCGCGGAGCATGCCATAGGGGCCGCTCGCGCCGCCGGGGCCAGTCTTGTCGAAGGCGGCGATGGTGTCGAGGTAGGTCTGGGCGCGCTCTTCGAGCTGGTTGGTGAGGGTTTCGACGAAGAAGGAGCCGGCCAGCGGGTCGACAGTATCGGCGACGCCGCTCTCGTAGGCGAGGATCTGCTGGGTGCGGAGGGCGGTGCGGGCGGCGTCCTCGGTGGGCAGGGCGAGGGCCTCGTCGAAGCCGTTGGTGTGCAGGCTTTGCGTGCCGCCGAAGATGGCCGCGAGGGCCTCGATCGTGGTGCGGACGATGTTGTTGTGGGGCTGCTGCGCGGTCAGCGTTGAGCCGGCGGTCTGGGCGTGGAAGCGCAGCGCCCAGGAGCGTGGGGACTTGGCGTGGAAGCGGTCGCGCATGAGGTGGGCCCACATGCGACGGGCGGCGCGGAACTTGGCCACCTCTTCGAAGAGGTTGGAATGGGCGTTGAAGAAAAAGCTGAGGCGCGGGGCGAAGGCGTCGATGTCGAGGCCGGCGTCGAGCGCGGCTTGAACATACGTAATGCCGTTGGCCAAGGTGAAGGCGAGCTCCTGCGCGGCGGTCGCGCCGGCCTCGCGCATGTGGTAGCCGGAGATGGAGATGGGGTTCCATTGGGGGATGTGCTCGGCGGTCCAGGCGAGGGTGTCGGTGACCAGGCGCATGGCGTGCGGGATGGGGTAGATGTAGGTGCCGCGGGCGATGTACTCCTTGAGGATGTCGTTCTGGAGGGTGCCGGTGAGCTTGGCGGGATCGGCGCCGGCGCGTTTCGCGGTGGCGACGTAGAGCGCGAGCAGGATCGCTGCCGTCGCGTTGATGGTCATCGAGGTGGAGATGGTGTCGAGCGGGATGCCGGCGAAGAGCCGCTGCATGTCCTCGAGCGAGTCGATGGCGACCCCGACGCGGCCGACCTCGCCGAGCGCGAGGGGGGAGTCGGAGTCGTAGCCGATCTGGGTGGGGAGATCGAAGGCAACGGAGAGGCCTGATGTTCCGTTGGCGAGCAGGAATTTGTAACGGCGATTGGATTCTTCCGCGTCGCCCATGCCGGCGTACTGGCGCATGGTCCAGAGGCGGTCGCGGTACATGCCGGGCTGGATGCCGCGGGTGAAGGGGAAGTGGCCGGGGAGGCCGAGGTCGGCGTCCGGATCCTCTCCATTTTCTCTAGGATCACGAACGCGGAGGTGCGCGGATGTGTAGACCGGGTCGATGGGGATGCCGGAGCTGGTCCTGCGAGCCTTGGAATCGGGCATGGGTGTGAGTGTATCGCTTGGAGGAGGCGATGGACGATCGTCCTATCTTCGAATAATCGAAGATAGGACGGCCGTTTGTTGCCGCAAACGATACCCACCTGCCACGAAGAGGCCTTGGCGAGGACGAGGCACCTGGATTGTCTGAGTGGCGGTTAGTGGGCGCGGCTTCGGCGGCGGGCTTTGAGGAAGCTGCTGACGGAGAAGTAGGTGAAGGCCAGGGTGACGCCGCAGGAGACCAGGAGATGCTGGTGGGCGGTGTGGTTGAGCGAGGTCTGGTGCAGGTCGGCGCGGTGCGTCCAGGTGCTCTGGGCGGCGAAGAGGGCGAAGAGGGCGAAGAAGGAGCCGGTCATCTCGAGCCAGAGGACGCCGGAGAGCTTGACGAAGGGACGCCAGACCGAGGTGCCGAAGCGCTTGCCGCCCTGAGCGACGCCGGCGCGGGTCTGCTCGACGTTCTTTTGGACCTGAACCGTGGCACGGGCGGCGGTGCGCACGGCGGCTTGAACCGGGCCCGAGGACGCTGCTGGGGAGGCTGCGGGCTGGGGAGTAGGCTTTGCGGGCGGCTGCGGCTGCGGCCGCGTGGACGGGCTGGGGGAGCTGGCGGCGTCGACGGCCGTGATCAGCGCCTTGGCGGCGCTGCGTGCCCCGAAACCCAATGCTCGCCCGAAACGGACAGAATCCATAGGAGAAGTGTAGCGGTTTCGGGAGGGCGACGGAAAGTTGCTGCGGCGCGATGGGTGCCACAACTGATCCCTGAGAGGCGCGGGCTGCATCCAACGAAGGAATTGCTGGAAGCACGCGAAGGGATCGCCGGAGGCAGGCGGTATGGCAGGCGCAGACGAACTCGACAAGAATGTGGGTAGGTTCTGGGAGATCGGGGAAAGGAACGCGATGAAGAAGGCACTATGGTGGGTTGGCGGATTCTGTGCGGCTGCGGCTGGTTTTCTGGTTCTGGGGGCGCGGCGGGTGCAGCCGGTGGAGGCGTTGACGCAGGAGCTCGAAGAGGCGTGGACGGACAGCCACACGGTGGTTTAGGCCTTGGGGTCTTCGCTTCGATTGCTTGAGTTTGAGGGATGGCGAGTGTGTACCGAGTGGAATTTCGACTCTCCGGGTTTACCGGTTCAGGGTCGGTTCGGTTTTGGAGATGGAGCGGCTCGCGCGGCGCCTGAATAAGCCATTGCAGCCTTCGCGGGAGCCGCGTATCGTACATCTAGCTGGCCGCACGCCCGCAGTGCCCGCAATGCCGTTCCGGCCGAATCTGCATGGTCAGGAATACCCGATGCGTGGTCCGAATGCAGATAACAGGCAGCCCGGAGGTGGCATTGAATCAGAAGGTCAAACATCTCATCCAGAAGTTAGGGGAAGCAATTCACGAGTCGGTTTCGGAGTCGGAGAATATCGCAGGCGTGGTGAAGAACATTCGCGAGCAAGGCTTCGACGTGCTACTGATGCTGGAGGCGACGATCGGCCTCAATGAAGTGGACGAGAGCGAGGCCGGCGAGACGTTGGAGGCCGAGGAGCAGGCGGAGGGTCCGTTTACGCACAACGACGTGAGCTTCCTGAAATCGCTGCGGATCAGCCTTCCCGACGAGGGACCGGAGTCGTCCGACGATTGGGACGCGGATCCCGGCCTGGATTCGAAGCGCGAGTAGGCGTCCTCCGCGACGGCACGCGCGCGCAGGCGCGAACGTGTGTGTCTCAAAATGGGAAGAATCGGCCTCGCGTTGGCATTGGCCGATAGTCGCCCGCAGAGTACTACAAAGATCAATTTTGGCGTGATAGACTCCGCATTCCGGACGCGAGATGGTATTTCCGCATCCCAGCATCTTGGGCCATGAATTCGGATTTAGTCGCATTGCCCGAACCTTGGTTCCGCAAGTTCAAAGAGTTAGGGGTTTAGCCGGATGATGAGAGACACACTTGGGGTACTGTTGGCGGGGGGTGCTGGCGAGCGGCTGTTCCCTCTGACGCGGGATCGTGCGAAGCCTGCGGTTCCGTTCGCGGGGCAGTACCGGATTATCGACATCACGCTGTCGAACTGCATCAACTCCGATCTGCGCCATATCTACATCCTGACCCAGTACAAGGCGTTGTCGCTGAACCGGCATATCCGCGAGGGATGGGGTCCGGTGGTGGCTAATGAGTTGGGCGAGTTTATCGAGATCCTGCCGCCGATGCAGCGCGTCAGCAAGAACTGGTACACGGGCACGGCGGATGCGGTGTATCAGAACATCTACTCGATCGGCTCCGAGGAGCCGAAGTACGTCATTATCCTTTCGGGCGACCACATCTACAAGATGAACTACGGGCTGATGCTCGATCAGCACAAGGAGTCAGGGGCGCATGTGACGCTGGCGACGCTGCCAATCCGGCCGGACGAGGTCTCGGCGTTCGGCGTGGTCGAGGTGGGGAAGAACGGCGAGGTGATGGCCTTTGAAGAGAAGCCGAAAGAGACCAAGGTGCGGTCGCCGTTTATGCCGGACATGGTGGACGCGTCGATGGGCATCTACATCTTCAACACCGACGTCCTGTTGCCGGAGCTGATCAAGGACGCCGAGGATCCGACCTCGAAGCACGACTTCGGACACAACATCTTGCCCAAGCTGCTGGGGCGCTTCAAAGTGATGGCCTACAACTTCGTCGATGAGAACAAGCAGAATGCGCTCTACTGGCGCGACGTGGGCACGCTTGAGGCCTACTACGAGGCCAACATGGACGTGGCCACGGTGACGCCGATCTTCAACCTGTACGACAAGAGCTGGCCGATGCGGACGCGCCCCTATCAGTACCCGCCGGCCAAGTTCGTCTTCGGCGAGCCGGGACGCACGGGCATGGCGATCAACTCGATCATCGCGTCGGGATCGATCGTCTCGGGCGCGGTGGTGCGCAACTCGGTGGTCTCGCAGGATGTGCGCGTCAACTCGTATGCGGACGTCGATTCGAGCATCATCTTTGCGCACGTGAACATCGGGCGGCACTGCCGCATCCGGCACGCCATCATTGATCGCGACGTGCATATCCCGGATGGAACGGTGATCGGCTACGATCCCAATGAAGACCGCAAGAATTACTTTGTTTCGAGCAGCGGTTTGACGGTCGTTACGCGGGATTATTCGGTGTATGAGAATCCTGTGTCGCCGGATTTCCTGCAGCCGGGCAACGTTTGGTAGCTGTGTGTGGCAAAAAGCAGAAGGGCGGAGAGATCGATCTCTCCGCCCTTCTGCTTTCTGCTCTGATCGTTAGCGCTTGCCGAAGCGGTAGGCGACGCCGGCGGAGAGGGCGAAGAACTCGCGCGTCTCGGTGCCGAAGTGCTCGAAGACCAGGTCGGGCTGGATGCGGACGGCGAGGTTCTTGGAACGGTTGTAGTCGAGGCTGACGCCGACGACGCCGGTGGGCTTGACGCGGTTGGTGTAAAGGCCAACGTTGTAGTTGGAGGGGCCGCTGAAGTCGCCGGCGCCGACGCCGGCGAGGGCGTGGTAGTTCAGCGAGGCGTAGTGGTTCTTGGGGCCGCGCCACTGCACGCCGGCCATGCCAATGTTCATGCGAACGAGGTCGCGCGCGGGGTTGACGCTGCCGGGGCTGGGGAAGACGGGGGTGGTGCCGGCCTCGAAGCGGTAGTCGGCACTGACGCCGAGGTGGGTGCGCCAGACGGAGCTACCGGAGAGCCAGTAGGTGCCCTCGAGTTCGCCGCCGCCCATGTTCATGCGGGTAGGCAGGTTCTGCCCGGCCTGGAAGTTCATGAAGCTCAGGCCACCGTAGACCTCGTACCGATTGTCGTAGTTGGCGAGCGCTTCCGGCCCGATCTTGCTGGCCTGGGCCTGGGCCTGGGCCTGGAGCGGTGTGGTGCTCCGCAGCAGAAGGGTCGCAAACAGCATGGTGGTCAGCAGGGCTCCGGCAATATTTCTGTTTTTCGTACTGGGCTTCCGCGCGCCTGTGGCCCCGGTCGTCATCAATCTCAGCATCGTTTTTAAGATCTCTCTCTGTGGCAAGGTCGTGTGCTGCCGTCTAAATCTTCTTCATCCAAGATATACCGTTTCCGCGCGAATCCGAGCCGCTTCAGCGGAGGTATCGAGAAATGCCTTCGGGGTGGGTACGGCGCTAAGCGGGACGGGGTATGCGACAATTATGCGACAATAAAGATTGCCGGTTTGCGCCTATCGCGCAGCGGACGCAGAATCGGCAGGGAGAACATGTATGGGCGAAATATTTCAACCAATGCACCTGATAGTGATCGCGGTGGTCCTTCTGGTCCTGTTCGGCGGGAAGAAGCTGCCGGAGCTGGGCAAGGGATTGGGCGAAGGTCTACGCGGCTTTAAGGACGGGATGAAGGGTGTGACCGAGGAGGTCAACAAGCCGGCTGAAACCACGCACACTGTGACGCCCAAGGCGGAAGAGTCCGCGAAGTAGTTCCGGTCGCCTGGGATCGATCCAGAACAGAACGGTGAGGTTCTGGCTTCTTCGGTCTCGATTCTTTCTCTGAAATTCGGTTTAGAAGCGTATCCTCCGTGTGCGGAGCGGTGGCCTTGAGGTCGTCGCTCCGCACGCGTTGTGTTTAACGCGCATCCCACACTCAGAACGCTGTCGCGAGACCGGGCCACGGGGCCTTGGGAGCGGCAGAGGACGCGGGCGGCAGCACTGACGCGAACGGAGGCGGCAAGCGATCGTGAAACTCAAATCTCCTTACCTCATCGAGCCGGGCAAGAAGGTCCGTCTTACGCATTTGTCGACGGATGAAGATGGTGGTTTTCAGTCCAAGGAAGAGTCCGCGCCGGTGCTAGTGAAGCATCGCGACCGCTTGGCCGAGATGCAGGAACTCTTCTGGGCAAGCAAGCAGAAGGCGCTGCTGATCGTGCTGCAAGGGATGGATACGGCGGGCAAGGATGGGACGATCAGTCACATCTTCTCGGGCGTGAATCCGCAGGGTTGCGACGTGGCCTCGTTCAAAGTGCCGACGCCGGTCGAGGCGGAGCATGACTTCCTGTGGCGGGTGCATGCGGCGGTGCCGGCGCGTGGGATGATCCAGATCTTCAACCGGTCGCACTACGAGGACGTGCTGGCGCCGCGGGTGCACAAGCTGATCTCCGACAAGGTGGTGCGGCGGCGGATCGACGACATCAATCGCTTCGAGAGGACGCTGGCCGATAACGACGTCGTGATCCTGAAGTTCTTCCTGAACATCTCCAAGCAGGAGCAGACGCGACGCCTGGAGGCGCGCATCGACACGCCGGACAAACACTGGAAGCTCTCGCCGGCGGACTTCAAGGAGCGCGCCTTCTGGAACCAGTACATCAAGGTGTACAACGAGGTTCTCTCCGAGACGAGCCACAAACATGCGCCGTGGTTCGCGATCCCCGCGGATGTGAAGTGGTACCGGAACATCGCGATCTCGGAGATCATCGTGGCGGCGATGAAGGGCCTGAAGCTGAAGTATCCCGAGCCTGTGATGGATGCGAGCAAGATCAAGCTGTAGGGGTGTGACCGTTGCGGTGGATCATGCCAGTCGATGAGTCTGAGCTAATCGTGGTCGGCGTGGGAGATGAATAAGCGGCGAGATGCAGGGCAGGATGTGAGTTGGTACACGCGAATTGGGATTTTGGCCGATCGTTCCCTGGGACCGCAGACCGGTTCAAAGGAGTAAACCAATGAACTGGGAAAATTCAGCAAAACACGACGGTCTGACTCTACGTCAGGCGGCCTTGATCGCAGGTTTCACGTACCTGCTCAATCCTGTCACCTATGCCGAGTACATCTACCCGAAGTTGGTGATTTCGGGCAACGCCGAACAAACCGTACAGAACATCTCCTCCCACGGAGGGCCTTTTCTCTCAGTTATCTTCTGCTACTTCATCAGCTTCATCGGGGATGTGGTGATCGCCTGGTCGCTCTATGTCTTGCTTGCACGCGTCAATCGATCCCTCTCCCTGCTTGCCGCGTTGTTCCAGTTGATGTACGCAGCGGTCGCAATCAGCGGCACGCTCAACTTGGTGACTGTCTTTCGCATGGTCACCACACCGGAATACCGCACGGTATTTGGGCCCGGTCAGTTATCTGCCCAGATTGACCTTCTGCTCCATTCGTTTCGCTATGGCTGGGCAATGAGCCTTGTGCTCTTTGGCATTCACCTTGTGCTAGTGGGTTACCTAATCTTCCGCTCCACGTATATTCCGCGAATCATAGGGATTCTGCTGGTCATCGATGGACTGGGCTGGGTCGTCGATAGTGTTAGCCCCTACCTTCTGCCGAACGCCAAACTAGGGTTCGTCTCTATTACGTTCTTTGGCGAGCTGGTCTTCATGTTGTGGCTCTTGATCAGGGGCTGGAAAATTAAGGAAACATCTGTGAACCCTGCAGCCGATCCGCTCGTTGCCATGTTATGAGGGCCGCACGCGGGGACGAGAGGACTTCTGAGAAGCATGCGACTGGCCTCGGCCAGACAGGATATGAAGGGCGGTTGACGGGCTATACGGAAGTTATCAGCATCAAGACCGATGTTGTCGCGCTCGGAGTACGTCGTCTCGCTCTGATGTCTAGAGGGTGATCAACACGACGGCGACGGCGGCGATGGCCATGCCGATGCCCTGGCGGCGGCTGCAGCGCTCCTTGAGTACCCAGGCGGCGAGCAGGATAGTGCTGGCCGGGTAGAGCGAGGCCAGCACGGCGGCGATATCGAGCCGGCCGACGCGCGTGGCAGAGAGAAAGAGCAGGTTGCCGGAGGAGTCGAGCACTGCGGTCGAGAGCGCCCACAGCACGGCCGCGCGGGTTAGCTTGGCCTTGGTCATCTCGGCCATGCGGGAGTGGGTCGAGACCCAGAGCAGCAACAGGGCGCAGGTGCTGATGCTGCCCATGCGGGCGGTCGCCAGGGGCCAGACGACCCCGCCGGCGCCGGCCATCTTGAGCGCGACGAAGTAGAGGCCGAAGCCCGCGCCGGCCGCGATGGCAAGTCCCATGGTGGACTGCGCGGGCGCTTCGAGCACGCCGGTGGGCGCGGCCGCGATCAGCCAGATGGCGACGCCGGCGACCAGGAAGCCGAGCAGGTGACCGGTTCCGGGAGAGCCCTCGCTAAATCCAGAGACGACGGCGGGGATTGCTGCGGCGAGCAGACCGCTGACGGCGGCCGAGGCTCCCATGGAACCGCGCGCCAGAGCGATGTAAAAGCAGGCGAGCGAGAGGCCGCCGGTGATGCCGGCGACCAGTCCCCAGATCAGCGGCGCGCCGTGTGGGAAGGGATCCCCGCGCAGGATGGCGATCAGGAGGAGGACGCCGAAGCTCGCCGAATGGCTGAGCAGAAGCACGCGCAGCGCAGCGCCCAGCGTTCCGCCAGCATATTTGACCCCCATGCCGCCGGAAAAATCGCCGCCTCCCCAAAAGAAGGCGGCGAGCAGACTGAGCAGGACATTGCCCTGTAGGAGAGCGTTCATGATGCGCGACCGGCTAGCTTACCGGGCGACGTTGGGACGGGCATTCTGGCTGGCGTCCGGCCAGTAGCCGTCCTTGGCGATGACGCTCAGGTTGGGACGCAGCACGCGGACCTCGACCTTGCGGTACTTGCCATCGATGAAGGGCTCGTGAGTGTAGTAGCCGATGGTGTACTGGGTGCGGACCTCTTCGGTGATCTTGGCGAAGCTGCGCTCGATGCCGCCGGTGCGGAACTCGGGATCGATCTGACCGCCGGTCGCGGCGACGTACTGGGGCAACACATCGTCGCGCATCTGCAGCGGCAGGTGGAACTTGTCCATCCAGCCCATGCCGGGCAGCGCGGTATCGCCGACGACGGTGGCGTAGACGGCGATCTGGTGGGTCTGCAGGTACTTGATGACGTCCTTCTGCTTGGCCTCGCTGCCGTACTCCTTGCCGTCGCTGATGACGTAGACGACGCGGCGGCGGTCGGAGCCGGTTTTGGTGGTGGCGACGGCAGCGGCGAGAATGGCGTCGTTGAGGGTGTGCACCTCGCGTGGCGCGTTAAAGGTCATGCCGGGGCTGTTGCGGACGGGCGCGGTGTTGGGATCGAACTGCTCATTATTGATGTTGGTGGTCTGCGCCAGCGGTCCGCCCAGGCCCATGGCGGGCTCGCGACCGGTGCCCTTGGACTGCTCGAGCACGGCGGCGAGGCGGGCGCTCTGCGCGGCGGTGAAGTCGGTGCGCATCTGCGGGCCGTTGTTATAGGTGAAGACGGCCACCTGATCGTATGGGGTGAAGGCTCCCTGGAGCGCCGCGAGCGCGTTGTTGATCTTCTCCATGGTGTCGAAGGTCACACTCTGATCGATGACCAGGGCGACGGACAGCGGGAAGGGGTCGCTGGTGAACAGCGAGAGTTGCTGGCGCAGGCCGTTCTCGTAGACGCGCACGTCACGCCAGGTGATGGCGGGGACCAGCTGGCCCTTGGAGTCCTTGACGGTAAAGGGGATCTGGACGAAGTTGACCGTCGGGCCAGCCAGGGTGAACATCTTGGCGCCTTGCCCGGCAGCCGGAAGCTGGGGCTGCTGGCCATCGTCCGGGTGGGTCTCGGGCTGCGCGGGAAGCTGCGACGGAGGGGCATTCTTGTCGCCGGTCGGGGTGGTATCGCCGTTGGAGGTGAGCGTGGTTCCCTTGCCGGGCGCAATATTCCCCAGGGAGGGGAGCGCCTGCGGCTTCGGGGCGTCAGGAATCGACTGCTGCTGCGATACTGCCTGCTGGGTCAGCAACATGCCTGCCAACGCACCCGCCAAAACGATCTGCTTCACTGTAATATTCTCCCTAGCTGCCAACTACCAGACTACCAGTGTGGCGGCGCACCGTCATCTGCTTTCCCCCGCACCGTCTGTTCGACGCAGCTGGGGCGCGGAATGTTGTGCCGGGGCGGCCCGAACGTGCCGCAGGCGACTCAAAACAGCGGTTTTCCGGGTACAGCAGCACCTTTTGCCGGGCGACGCTGCGTCGCGGAAGGAAATGCGATTTTCCCTGACTCGGCGCACGAATTTGTCGTCTAATTGCATATGCGTCCACCGATCCTCGCCTCCGTTGTGTTCGCGCTTGGTCTCGCAGTGTTCTCCTTTGGCTCGGCCAAGGCCTACGGTCAGGATGCGCCATCGCCGGGCGGACCGCCGCCCGAGAGCGATGCACCACCAGTGCCGGTCGATACCGGATCGATCTCGACGTTGAATGTGAAGACCAGCCTGGTCAACGTCTACTTCTCGGCGCGAGATAAGAACGGCTTCCTCACCAACCTGCACAAGGACGATTGCGGGCTGCTCGAGGACAAGACCCCGCAGACAATCAAGAACTTTACGCAGGAGAAGAATCTGCCGCTAACCATCGGCATCCTGCTCGATACCAGTGGAAGCCAGACGAACGTGCTGCCGCTCGAGCAGGAGTCGGGCGCGACCTTCCTCAAGGACGTGCTGAAATCGAAGGACGAGGCATTCCTGATCTCCTTCGACGTGAACGTTGATCTGCTCTCCGACTACACGAACAGCCCGAGCGAGATCAGGCGCGCGATCGATAAGGCGACCATCAATACCGGCGCAGGCTCGGGCTCGGTGACAGGCAATGGGCAGGCGCGCGGCACGCTGCTCTACGATGCGGTGTATCTGGCCGCGCACGACAAACTGCGGCCGGAGGCGGGGCGGAAGATCCTGGTGATGCTGACCGATGGCGGCGACCAGGGATCACAGGAGACGCTGAAGACCGCGACCGAGGCCGCGCAGAAGGCGAATGCCATCATTTATGTGATCCTGATCGCCGACCGCGCCTTCTACGGCGGCTTCCACATGGGCTACACCGGCGATATGGACATGCGCAAGCTGGCCGAGGATACCGGCGGTCGCGTCATCGACGTGGGCCACGATGGCAAGAAGCTGGAAGAGGCCTTCGACCAGATCCAGGACGAGCTGCGCACGCAGTACCTGCTCAGCTACACCTCGACCAACGAGAAGGAAGACGCGACCTTCCGGACGATCAAGCTGACCTGCGGCCCCACTGCGAAGATCCAGGCGCGGCGCGGCTACTATGCGATCCCCGACGGGATGCCGGACAAGGACTAGCCCGCATCCGCATCGGGATCGTGCGAGCTTAGGCCTCCATCGCTCCGGAATAGACGGCCATCCCGGCGACGGCATCGACGCCCATCGCATCGAGCGCGTCGACCTCGGCGCGCTCCTTGATGCCGCCGGCGACGATCAACTGGCGCGCCGTCGTCGACCGCAGAATGGCGGCGATGTCGATGGGGAAGCCCGACATGGTGCCCTCGGTGTCGACGTGCGTGTAGAGGAACGCGGCGCAGTAGTCCTCAAGCCAGGTGATGGCCTCTTCCGGCGTCAGCGCGACGGTATCCTTCCATCCCTTCACCGCGACCTGGCCGCCCTTGGTGTCGACCGAGAAGACCAGTGCATCTTCGCCGAGCGCCTTCTTCAGGCCAGCCGCGAAGGCCTTGTTCACGCCCTCGGGACCGAACAGGCTGGAGCCATAGATGACGCGCTTGGCGCCGGCGTCGAGCAGCGCCTGGCCGTCCTCGGCGGTCGTCAATCCGCCGCCCACCTGGCAGGGAAGGCGCTTCGTAATCATCTCGATCAAGGCGCGGTTGTCGCCTTGGCGCATGGCCGCGTCGAGGTCGATCAGCTGCACCATGGGGTACTTTGAGAAGCGCTCGATCCAGTACTCAAAGTCGTCGAAGGCCAGTTTGAGTTTCTCTCCCTGTACGAGCTGGACGATGCGTCCGCCCATTAAGTCAATTGAAGGTATCAGCATGTGTTCCCTTTACAGTTGCATGAAATATTCAGCAGGGCAGGCGGACACTCACGCCAGCGCGCCGCAGCTCGGCTTTGAGCGCGCGGGAGTCGGTGACGCCGAAGTGGAAGATACTGGCGGCGAGCGCGGCATCGGCCTTGCCGCCGTTGGCGTCGTGGCTGAAGACCTCGGCGAAGTGAGCGGCGGTGCCCGCGCCGCCCGAGGCGATGACGGGAATCTGCACGGCGGCGCTGACGCGGGCGGTGAGCTCGCAGTCGAACCCGTTGCGCATGCCATCCGTATCCATGGACGTCAGGAGGATCTCGCCGGCGCCGCGTTGCTCGGCCTCGCGCGCCCAATCGACCACGCGCAGCCCTGTGGGCTTGCGGCCGCCGCTGACGTAGACCTCGGCCTCGCCGACGGGGTCGGCGGCGTCCTTGCTGCGCCGGGCATCAATCGCAACAATGACCGCCTGCGCGCCGAAGCTGGAGCCGATCTCGCCGATTAGCTCCGGCCGCGCGATGGCGGCGGAGTTGATGCTGATCTTGTCGGCGCCGGCGTCAAAGACCGCTGCTGCTTCGTCTGCGGTGCGAATGCCGCCGCCTACGGTGAAGGGCACGAAGAGCGTGGCTGCAGTGCGCTTGACCGTATCGATCAGCGTCGACCGGCCTTCGTGCGTGGCCGTGATGTCGAGCAGAACGATCTCGTCCGCGCCCGCGGCGGCATGGCGATGCGCGAGCTCGGCCGGATCGCCGGCGTCGACGATGTCGACGAACTGTACACCTTTCACGACTCGCCCGCCGCGTACGTCCAGGCAGGCGATGATTCTCTTAGTCAACAACGCGGCATCCCTTCGGGCAATCTGTGGTGCGCTCGTCGGTTCAACCTGTTAGGACATTACCGGGCACTTGCCGCCGTCATCTGTGGGCTTGGCGGCGAGTCCGAAGCCGAAGTCGTCAGTGCCGAGGAAGCTGATCTTGTGGTGCCTGGCCATCACGCTGAGCTCGGTGTGGACCGTCTGCATTGCGAGTTGTAGCGCCTGCACGGAATCCGCGCCGCCGGCCAACGAGACGCGATCGTGGCCCATCGCGGTGAGACGGTACGGGCAGGCCCAGCCCTTGCCTTCTATCACGAAAGGCTTGCCGAACGCGACGGTCAGCTTCTCCTGCTTGCCGTCCTCGTCGAGGTCGAGAAAGCGCTCGGCGATGGTCTCAAACGGGATCAACTCGAGGCCGGTCCAGTTCGCGGCTTCCACTGGCTTGAGCATCTCGACGGTTCCCCTGCTCACTTCGGTTGTGTCTTTCATTTTCCTATCCTCCTTGGACGCTCATTTGATTGTTGTTAGAGCTCGATGAAGTTCCGCAATACCTGCAAGCCCACGGCGCTCGATTTCTCTGGGTGGAACTGTACTCCCATCACGTTGTCCTGTTCGACCACGCCGGTGAACGCGCCGCCATAGTGTGTAACCGCCGCGGTTGTTTCAATCAGCGGTGCGCGCCAGGAGTGCGTGTAGTAGACGAAGCCTCCGTTGTCGATACCGCGCAGCAGCTTCGAATCCTCGCGGATGGCCTCGATTGAGTTCCAGCCGACGTGCGGAGACTTCAGCTCGGCGCCGTCAAATTGGGAAGGGAAGCGCTCGCACTGTCCAGCGAAGTGACCGAGCCCAGCGGCGCGGGGCGCTTCGGTCGAGCCTTCAAACAACCACTGCAGGCCGACGCAAACTCCCAGGAACCACGTGCCTTTTGCGATGCTATGCCGCACCGCGTCGGTGAGTCCGAGATCGGTCAACAACTGCGTGGCCTGAAAGTGACCCACGCCCGGCAGCACGATCTTGGCGGCCTTGCGTACGACCTCGGGATCCTGCGTTACGGTGATCCCGCGCGCGTCGAGGTAGGTCAGTGCCTTGACCACGCTGGTGAGGTTGCCCGCTTTGTAATCGATGACGGCGATCATAAACGTTAGAGCAGTCCCTTGGTGCTCGGCAGCATTTCGCGCATGCGTTCGTCGCGGCTGCAGGCGCCGCGCAGCGCGCGTGCGAAGGCCTTGAAGATGGCCTCGATCTTGTGGTGGTTGCTGCGGCCGTACATCGTCTTCACATGCACGTTGGCCTTGGCCCCGCGCGCGAAGCCGTCGAAGAAGTCGGCGAGCAACTCGCTCTGGAAGTCGCCAACCAGACGCGTCTTCACCTTGTCGTCGACGACATAAGCGACGCGACCGCTGAGATCGACCGCCGCCACGGCGAGCGTCTCGTCCATCGCCATGACGAAGTAGCCGGCGCGCATGATGCCCTTCTTATCGCCGAGCGCCTTATTGAAGGCCTCGCCGAGTGCGATGCCGACATCCTCGACGGTGTGGTGCTGATCGACGTCGAGGTCGCCCGTGCACTTCAGGGCGAGGTCGAAGCCACCGTGGCGTGTGAACAGCTCCAGCATGTGATCGAAGAAGCGAATGCCGGTCGATACCTTGTAGACACCCTGCCCATCGACGGCGAGCTTGAGGGCGATCTGCGTCTCGGTAGTGTCGCGTTTGATGGTGCCGGTACGCGGCTTCATGGCTTTGGTCGTCGTCATCGTGTGGGGCTCCAATCGATCTCTTGCAGGCAGGTCTTCAGTGCAACGAGGCCGCGGGTTACATGCTCTTCGATGCCGATGGTGATGCGCACGAAGCCATCGCAACCGGGGTCGGCGGAGCGGTCGCGCAGCAGCACACCATGGTCGCGCATGGCCTTCACTAACTCCGCGTGCTTGGGCCCGATCTTCATGAGGATGAAGTTGGCGTGGCTCTCGAAGAAGGGCACGCCGAATTCGCGAAGGCCAGCGGCCATGCGTTCGCGGCCGGTGTGTACCTGGTCCGCATACCAGCGGACGTAGGCGTCGTCTTCAAGCGCAGTGGGCAGGCATACGAGCGCAACGCCGTTGACGTTGTAGGGCGATGCGACCTTGCGGACATAGCGCAGCAGGTCGGCGCTGCCGGCCAGCATGCCGAGGCGCAGGTTTGCGAGACCGTAGGCCTTCGAGAAGGTGCGCGCCACGATTAGGTTGGGCACGTTGGGCATATCGGCCAAGGTGGACGCGCCGTGGAAGTGGAAATAGGCCTCATCGACCATGAGCACGGCATGCGGCGCGGCCGCGGCGATCGCCAGCAGGTGCTCGCGCGCGACGATGCTGCCGGTCGGGTTGTTCGGCGAAGCGACGATGATCAGCTTGGTCTTCTCGTTGATCGCAGCCACGAAGCGCTCGAAGGGAAACGCGAGGGTCTCGTCGGCCTGCACGTGGCGCAGGTGCGGCGTCATGAGTTGGACACTGACGTCATACATGAAGAAGCTGGGCGTGCAGATCAGCGCTTCGTCGTCGGCTTCAAGGAATGCCAGGCAGAGCAGATGAATCGCCTCATCGACACCGTTGGTCAAAAGAACCTGTTCCGGTTGTAAATGGAAATGCTTGGCGGCGATTTGCTCCGCGTGCTCGCGCTCCGGGTACTTGGTGAGACCCTCAGAGGTGATCCGGCGCAGCTGCTCGATGACGCGCGGCGACGCCGCGAAGGTATTCTCGTTGAAGTCGAGCCGCAGCGCCTCGCGGCTGGCGAGCGGAGGGTGATACTCCGGCATGTCCAGCACGGCCTGGCGCGGCTTCACGGCTTTTGTCACTGTCTCTGTGCTCATGGCATCCTCAATCGTACGCTGGCGGCGTGACCCGCTAGGCCTTCCGCATCTGCCAGTGCGGCGGCGTGCGGGCCAAGCTGCTTCAATCCCTTGCGGGTGTACTGCTGGACGGTGATTACCTTGATAAAGTCCATCACACTGAGACCGCCGCGAATGCGGCCGACGCGGCCGGTGGGCAGCACGTGATTGGGGCCGGAGACATAGTCGCCCATGGCCTGCGGCGAGTAGGGGCCGACGAAGACCGAGCCCGCGTTGCGCACCCACTTCAGATCCTCGCGGGCATCGACGGTGAGATGCTCGGGCGCTAGCCGATTGGTGAGGTTGTGCGCTTCTGCAATCGTCCTGGTTACAAAGATACAGCCGCGCGCGGCGATCGATTGCTTCGCCAGTGGATTTGCCTTCACCTGCAGCTTCACCTCGGCGGCCGTCGCGACCGCAAGCTCCGCGTTGGTCGTGATCATCACGGCGAGCGTCTCGGGATCGTGCTCGGCCTGTGCGATCAGGTCAGCGGCGATGTCGGCGGGCTTGCCTGTCTCGCTGGTGACGACAATCTCGGTGGGCCCTGCGGGCATGTCGATGCCGCATTGGTGCGATACCAACATCTTCGCTGCGGTTACAAATAGGTTGCCGGGCCCGACGATCTTGTCCACCGGCGCGATGCTGCCACCGTTGTTAATCGTCCCATGGGCAAGCGCTGCGATGGCCTGCGCGCCGCCGATACGATAGAACTCGGTGACGCCGGCGAGCCAAGCTGCGGCCAGCGTCTCACGCGCGGGCTTGGGCGAGCAGACGACAATGCGACCGACGCCGGCGACCTGCGCGGGTGTTACCGTCATCAGCAGCGTGGAGGGCAGCGGGTAGCGGCCACCGGGAACGTAGCAGCCCACGCTCGCGAGCGGCCGCACGATCTGGCCGGTCTTCAGGCCATCGTTCGTGATCGTCCACTCTGATATCTTCTGCGCCTCGGCGAAGGCGCGGATGTTGGCCTGTGCGGCCTTCATCGCGGCCTGCAGCTTCGGTTCGGTGCTCTCCCATGCGGCGCGCATCTCCTCGCGCGAGACCAGCAGCGGCTGGTTCTTCGCGAGACCATCGAGCTTGGTCGCGTACTCGACGACCGCGCGCTCGCCGCGCTTGGCGACCGCGGCGAGGATCTTGCGGACCACCGGCTCGACGCTCGCCGTGCTGACGGCGCCGCGTTGTTCGAGGCCCTCGATCAACTCCTCGGCAGTCTTCGCGCTGCGTCCAAATGTGCGTACTACCTTCATTGTGTTGCCCTCGCCTCTTCTGCGTTGGATGATCGGCAACGAGCTAGAGTACAACCTTGCTCAGCGGATATTCGACGATGCCGGTTGCGCCCGCGAGCTTGAGCTTGGGAATCACGTCGCGCACCAGGCTCTCGTCGAGGATGGTATTCAGCGCCACCCAGGCGGGATCGCGAAGCTCGGAGACGGTCGGCGAGTTTAGCGCCGGCAAGACCGCGGTGATCGCGTCGAGATCGGCCTTGCGCGCGTTCATCAGTAGACCCACGCGGCCCTGCGCGGCGATCGCGGCGTTCAGCATCAGCGAAATGTTGTCGATCTTCTCGCGCTTCCAGGTGTTCTGGTAGGAGGTCTTATTGGCGATCAACTGCGTCTCGGACTCCATCAGGGTCTCGATGATGCGCAGGCGATTGGCGCGCAGGCTGGAGCCGGTCTCGGTGACCTCGACGATGGCGTCGGCGAGCGTGGGCGGCTTGACCTCGGTGGCGCCCCAGCTGAACTCGACCGTCACCGGGATGTTTTTGCTTGCAAAGTAGCGCTTGGTGAACTCGACCAGTTCGGTGGCGATGATCTTGCCGGCGAGGTCCTCGGGCTTCTGGAAGGGCGAGTCCTCGGGCACGGCGAGCACCCACTTCACGGTCTGGCGGCTCTGCTTCGAGTAGGTGAGGCTGGTGATGTACTCGACGTCCGACTGGTTCTCGAGCACCCAGTCGCGGCCGGTCAGGCCGGCATCGAGCGCGCCGTGCTCGACGTAGCGCGCCATCTCCTGCGCGCGCACCAGCATGCACTCAATCTCGACGTCATCGATGGTAGGGAAGTAGCTGCGGCCGCTGGCGAAGATGCGCCAGCCGGCGCGTTCGAAGAGGGCGAGGGTCGCATCCTGCAGGCTGCCTTTGGGAATGCCGAGCTTCAGTTTCTGAGCCATTACTTGGTCGCTCCGTTCGAGTTGGAAACAGCGTTAGTCGCGTTGGAAGCAGCAGTTGGGATCACTTCGATCGGTTTGGTAAAGCAGCTGACGGTGCCCTCGTGGCACACCAGGCCATCGCCTTCGACCTCGACCTTGAACAGCAGCGCGTCGTTATCGCAGTCGGTGGCGGCGGCGATCACGCGCAGGCGGTTGCCGCTGGTCTCGCCCTTCATCCACAGCTTGTTGCGGGTGCGGCTCCAGAAGGTGACATAGCCGCTCTCGAGCGTCTTTTGGTAGCTCGCTTCGTTCAGGAAGCCGAGCATCAGAATCTCGCCGGTCCTGGCGTCCTGCACCATACCGGGGACCAGGCCGTCCATCTTTTGAAAGTCGATCGTTACCGCATCCATGCTATTTCTCTCCCAATTTCGTGAAGGTACGTTTAGCGCAGCAAAAAGGCCCGCTCGCGGTATGCGCGTCAGCGGGCCTTGTCGATCCTGATTGTGCGTTCTTAGTTCACCGCACCGGACACAGCCGCCAACACGCTCAGGGCATGATGGTGATGGTGGCGATGGTGGAGCGAATTAATCATCTACTCAAGGCTAGCCGCGATCCGAGCCCCTTGTCAACCGACCGGCTGGTTCCGGGTGATTTTCTCTCTCAGTCGTCGCAGAGAGAAGTAGCTGCTGGCAAGCGAGGTGAGCTGCGCAAAGCAAAGGAAGGGCGGCTGCTGTGTCGTCTCTGTGGCCGGTCCGTAATACAGATCGAAGACAGTGATGCAGAGAGCGCCCAGGAGGCACGGTTCGAAATACATGCGCCATGGGCGGTGAAGGATGCTTTCGGAACTTCGAAGACAGACATACGGCAGGATAAGGACAACGGTCGCCAGTGCCGTGACGGCACCCGTGCAGAGGAGATAAGCCATCAGACCACTCAACCGGTCGGACAGCGGAATATCGTTATGGAACTTCGTGGCACGTCGCATGGGTACAGTGGACAGGAGGAAGATGAAAACCCATGTCGCCGTCCAGCCCAGCGCCGCCGCAATCACTGCGTTCCTCGCCCTCCATGCTGGACTCATCCGATTCTCCCTTACACGTATGTGGCGTCACCGGCCGGGCGCGGCCATCAGCCAGTAGCTGGTGCGCGCCGCGACCTGCAGCGCCGGCTGGCTGGGGATGCGGACCACGAGCGCGTGAAACCCCGCCCGATCCGAGGTCGGGCGGAAGCTGAGCATGTAGCGGTTCGGAATGTGATTCGCAAGGATGGCGAGCTGGCGGTCGAGATCCTGCTGGTCGCCGAAGGTTACGGACTCGCCGCCCGACAGCGACGCGACGGAGGCGGCGGCGTTCGTGCGCATCGCCTTGAGGGCGACGCCAAGCGGGGTGCCGAGATCGAAGGTGTGCAGCAGCGGCGGCTGGTCGGGAGAGATCTGGTAGGGCGCGTTCTCGTGACGTTCTTTGGTGAACTGATCCTTCAGCCAGGTCGTCTCCGGAGAGAACGTAACGCTGTAGATGGTGACGTTGTTCTCACCCAGCTGGCGCACCACATCCTCGACATGAGCGCTGCTGCCGTCGTCCTGCGGTTGGCTGAAGAGGATCAGGATGCGGCGGCGATCGGGAGGCTGCTGTTTCAGTTGGTTGATGCCCGCGTTTACCGCATCGAGGATGGCCGCTCCACCATCGCCCCGCTGCGGGTGCGCGAGTTCGTCCTTCAGGCTGTCGACATTCGCGGTGAAGTCCGTCACCGTCTCGGGCTGGCTATCGAAGGTGAGCAGCGCGACGCGATGCGAGGAGCTTCCCATCATGTAGTCGAGCATGGTGCCCAGCTTCGCGTAGTAGCCGAACTGCCGGCTGGCGGCGCCGCCGGTCTGCATCAGCACCACGACGGCGAGAGGCTGGCGCTCGATCGGCTCGATGGCGATCTTCTGCTCGACGCCGTTGTCAGTAAGCCGGAAGTCGCTGGCTCGAAGCGTTTCGACCAGCTCTCCCGAGGGCGATTGCACCAGCGTGGGGACGAGTACTAGGTTCGCCGTGGACTGGATGGTCGGCGGCGCGGCCGAGCGATTCGCCTGCGCATGAGCCGATGCGGCCGAGAGGATCAACGCTGCAACGATCAAGCGGTTCCGCAAGCACTCCTCCTGTAAGAAGCAGGGCACGATCCTGATTGCGACCGACTCCATACTAGCTCTGCACACAAACGATTGACACCCCGCCCGGACTGCTCTAATCTCCGTCACCTCCAAAAATCCGGCGCGTTGCGATCACAGGAGGAGCCTTGCTCATGCTGTATCTACGTCGTCTGATTTCCGTTGCTCTGCTGTCGCTGTGCTTCTGTAGCATCGCCGCCGCGCGGGACGCGGCCCCGAAGCCCAGCATCTCCGACGCGAAGCCAAGCATCTCTGAGAAGATCGCCGCGGATGCGACCAAGCTCGATCTGAACACGGCTACGCCCGAGCAGTTGAAAGCGTTGCCCGGCATGGGCGATGCCTGCGTCCAGCGCATCGTGGATGGCCCCCTACACCGCGAAGAATCAGCTGGTCACGCGTGGCATCCTGCCCCAGGCGGCGTATGAGCAGATCATTGCGCACCGTCCGAAAAAGTAGACCGAAAAGTATGCCTGTCGCCGCAGGAGACCGTCTGAGGCTGCGCCCGACTGCAGGGGGGCGAAGGCGCCTGCACGACTTCCTCCGCAGCGCTTCGAAAATCCGGTACAGTAACAGACAAAGGCTCCCGATCCAAGCACCTACCGTTTTCCCTGCACGCTAAATGCGATCCTTATCCTCTCAATCCGTTCGGAATGCCGCGCATCTGGCTGGTCTCGCCGTGCTGCTCGTCGGTCTTCCCGGCTGTCAGACCATCACCGGTGTCTCCAGCAGCTCGCAGGTCCGCGTCATCGATGCCTCTCCGGACGCGCCCGGCCTCGATATCTATCAAGGCGGCCTCGCGATGGCCTACAACCTGGACTTCGGCACCGTCACCTCGTACGTCGGGGTCTCGCCGGGTGTTTCCAGCATCACCGACGACACCGCGGGCACCAAGCAGATCCTCACCACCGCCTCGGCGACCTACGCAGCCTCCAAGCAATACACCGTGCTCATCGGGAACGTGGTCGCGAATCTGCAGGAGACCGTCCTGACCGACCAGAGCCTGCCGGCGCCCTCGGGTGAGATCTCGCTGCGCGTGCTCGATCAGGCGACCCGCTACACCGGCGGCGTCGATGTCTACCTCGTGCCCTCCGGGACTGAGCTGTCCCTTGCCGCGCCTATCCTCACCAATGTGCTCTTCGGCAGTAACAGTGGCTACATCAATGTGCCCGCCGGTACCTACTCGATCGTCCTTCTGCCGACCGGCACCGTCCCTGTCGATGCCAGTGGAACCACGCCCGCGACCAAGTCGATCTATTCCGGCACCGCGACCGCCTATGCCGTCGGCGCGGCTCGCACCATCCTCCTCATCGACAACCAGGTGCTCCCCACCCCTGGCTTTCAGGTGGTCGTCGCCGACGACTACGACTCGCCCGCGACTGCCAGCTAACCCGACGAGAACAACACCGCCGACACCGTACCGCACAGAAAGAAAGCCGCCAGGATCGCTCCCGGCGGCTTTCTTGTTTGCTGCAGTGGACCCCGATCCTAGTAGCGGTACAGCTCGCCCTTGTACGGTCCTTCGACCGCCACGCCCAGGTATTCCGCCTGCCGCGGCGAGAGCGCCGTCAGCTTCACGCCGATCTTCTCCAGGTGCAGCCGCGCGACCTCCTCGTCCAGCTTCTTCGGCAGGACGTAGACGCCGATCTTGTAGGTGTCCTTGTTCTTCCACAGGTCGAGCTGTGCCAGCGTCTGATTCGAGAAGCTGTTCGACATCACGAAGCTCGGGTGGCCCGTCGCGCAGCCCAGGTTCACCAGCCGGCCCTCGGCCAGCACGAAGATGCTGTTGCCGGTCGCGAAGGTGTACTTGTCCACCTGTGGTTTGATGTTCAGCTTGGTCACTCCGGCCAGCGCGTTCAACTTCTCCATCTGGATCTCGTTGTCGAAGTGTCCGATATTGCAGACGATTGCCTGGTCCTTCATCAGCCGCATGTGCTCGACGGTGATGATGTCCACGTTGCCGGTGCAGGTGACGTAGATGTCGCCGCGGCCCAACGTCTCTTCAAGCGTCGTGACCTCATAGCCTTCCATCGCCGCCTGCAGCGCGTTGATCGGGTCGATCTCGGTGACGATGACGCGCGCGCCCAGGCCACGCAGCGAAGCCGCCGAGCCCTTGCCCACATCGCCGTAGCCGCAGACCACCGCAACCTTGCCCGCAACCATCACGTCGGTGGCGCGCTTGATGCCGTCCACCAGCGACTCGCGGCAGCCGTACAGGTTGTCGAACTTGCTCTTGGTGACCGAGTCGTTGACATTGATCGCCGGAACCAGAAGCGTTCCCTTCTCCAGCATCTTGTACAGGCGATGCACGCCGGTCGTCGTCTCCTCGGAGACGCCGCGCCACTCCTTGGCCACATCCTGCCAGCGCGTCGGGTACTGCGCGTGCACGCTCTTCAGCAACGCCTTGATGACGTCCTCTTCCTGCGATCCCGAGGGAGAATCGACCCACTTGTCGCCCTTCTCGAGCTCCACGCCCTTGTGGATCAGCAGGGTCACGTCTCCGCCGTCGTCGATGACGAGCTGCGGTCCCAGCAGGCCGCCCTTGCCGTCAGGGAAGCTCAGCGCCTGATTCGTGCACCACCAGAACTCCTCAAGCGTCTCGCCCTTCCAGGCGAAGACCGGAACACCCGCGGCGGCAATCGCGGCGGCGGCGTGGTCCTGCGTGGAGAAGATGTTGCAGCTCGCCCAACGCACATCGGCACCCAGGTCCACCATGGTCTCGATCAGCACGGCGGTCTGGATGGTCATGTGCAGCGAACCGGTCACGCGAACGCCTGCCAGGGGCTTGCCCGCGGCATACTTGCGCCGGATCGACATCAGGCCCGGCATCTCCTGCTCAGCGATCTCGATCTCCTTGCGGCCGAAGTCCGCCAGGCTCATATCGGCGACCTTGTACTCCTTCGCCACTCCGGCGTTTGCCGCCTTGTCCACAGTTGCTGTCGCCATTCCCAATACCTCGCAGAAGTTAGATTCTCGAGGCTCAGGATATCATCGCGCCGCGCAGACTCCCGCCCATGGAGGCGCCAGACGACCGTGTACCTTGTCCCCATCCTGAAGCTCGGCAATCCGGCCTGCGGCCCTTGGAGGGCATAGGCGCCCAGCGGACCGCGGAAGGGTTGTTCATTTCTGGACAGGGAATTGCGATTTCGGACGCCTTGGTCGGCAGCAGCGACCCCCCGAAGAAGGTAACCGCTGTAGGATGAGCTGGTTGCGCGCATCTGTTTTGGCTGCAGAATTGCTTTTGATCTTTTGCATAGCCATTACTTGCATGCCCGGAGGCGTCCTCTGCGTTCCCTCGCTCAAGATCTGCGCTTTGCCCTGCGTCAACTGCGAAAGTCTGCCGGATTCACCGTCATTGCGATTCTGACCCTGTCGCTCGGTATCGGCGCGGCGGCGGCGGTCTTCAGCGTGCTCGACGCCGCGATATTCCGGCCACTGCCCTTCGCGCACCAGGACCGGCTCGTCTTTCCCGACACCACAGCGCGCGAGGGATACCACCAGCCATGGTCCGCCTTGAGCTATGGAGATGCACGCGCGCAGTTGAAGACCTTCGACGCCCTGGCGGGATACACCGACTTCCTGATGAGCAATCTCGAGACGCCCTCCGGTCCGGTCTCGCTGCAGACGGTCAAGGGAACCGACAACTTCTTCACCGTCTTTGGCGTGAAGCCGCTGCTGGGGCGCACCTATCTGCCGGGAGAAAGCCAACCCGGCAAGGACGCTGTCGTCGTGCTGAGCTACGAGGTATGGCAGACGCAGTTCGGCGGCCAGGCGGATGTGATCGGCAAGGTGGTGCGGTTGAACGGAATGCCCGATGTGGTGATCGGCGTGATGCCGGCGGGGTTCCGATTCCCGCTCTCGTCACGAAACGCGGTCTATACCCTCCTGTACTCCGATCCGAACTGGAAGAGCCCGCGCGGATCGCACTGGATGCGGACGGTGGGCCTGTTGAAGGCGGGCGTCAACCGGCAGCAGGCGCAGGCGGATTTCACCCGTGTACTCACCAATCTTGGCCGGCAGTATCCCGATACCGATACGGGACGGAAGGTGCAGATCGTTCTGCTTACGCAGTTCATCACCGGCACTGCGAGCGGCCCCCTGGAGACGCTGACGCTGGCGGTGCTCGCGCTGCTTGCGATTGCCTGCGTCAACGTGGCCGGCCTCCTGCTGGCCCGGGGCGTCAAGCGCGAGCGCGAGATGGCGCTGCGTGTGGCGATCGGTGCAGGGCGCCTGCGTCTGGTGCGGCAGATGATCACGGAAAGCCTGTTGCTCTCGCTCGTCGGGCTGGCCGGCGGCGTTGGGGTGAGTTGGGCTCTATTGGTCGCGATGCGGACCTTTCTGGTCTATGCGATCCAGCGCGGAGCGGATGTCCACATGAATGGAACCGCGCTGGCGGTGGCGCTCGCGCTCTCCGCGCTGACCAGCGTGCTGGCCTCGCTCGCGCCCGCGATCCGGCTCTCCGGAACTGATCCCAACCGCGCGCTGCGGGCCGGTGGAGGCGCGGGCACTGGACTCGGGCAGCATCGCCTGCGGTCTGTGTTCGTGGTGACGCAGGTGGCACTGTCGCTGGTGCTGCTGGTGGTCTCTGGACTGCTGCTGCGGAACCTGCAGGCGCTGCTGCAGACCAACCTCGGCTTCGATCCTAAGGCGATTTTGGCGGTTCCCATCCAGCTTTCCTCTGGCCATTACACAGGGCTCGATCCGCTGACGACGTTCTATCAACCACTGCTCGACCGGGTGTCGCACCAGCCCGGTGTGCAAGGTGCCGGTGTGATCGACGTGCTGCCGGTATTGAACTATGGCCATAATTCCTACGTGCACATCACCGGGCAGCCACCCTATCCGCCCAACCAGGAGATGCTGGCGGAGAACAGGACGGTTTCGGCCGGCTACTTCAATGTCATGGGAATCCACCTGCGAGGCGGCCGCATGCTGTCGCCGGCGCTCGATCGTTCCGAGAACGTCGCCGGTACCGTCGTCGTGAATGAGGCGTTCGGGCGCCAGTTCTTCCCAGGCGGTGGCGCCCCCGTAGGCGCCCGCATCGACGACAGCGACAAGGCTGAGGCGAAAACGCAGATCGTCGGCATGGCCACCGATGTGCGCCAGAACCTCTCCGAGCCTCCACTGGCCGAGATGGACTACCTCGTAGACGAGATCGCGCCCAAGGACCGGCTCGATTATTTCGCGAACATGATGCTCGTGGTGCGCTCGAGCGGCGATCCCAAGGCGCTCATTCCCGCGCTGCGCAACGCCATGCACGAGATCGACCCGACCGTGCCCTTCCAAACGCCCGAGACCATGATCGAGGTGGTCCGTGACACCCTGGTTTTCGAGCGGCTGCAGGGTTGGCTCTTCGGGATCTTCGCCGCCTTTGCGCTGCTGCTCGCGGTCATCGGCCTCTACGGCCTGATCAACCACGAGGTGGAGCTGCGCACGCGTGAGATCGGCGTGCGGATGGCGCTGGGATCGACCCGCGAGCGGATTCTCGGCCAGGTGCTGGGCCGCGTCGCGCTGCTGCTGCTAGCCGGCGTCGGTACGGGCTGGGTGTTGACGCTGGCGCTGCGAAGACTGCTCGCGGCGGTGGTTGAGATGCACACCGTCCACGACGTCACCCTGATCGCCGTCCTGAGCCTCGGCCTGACGACGATCGGCATCCTCGCCAGCATCCTCCCGGCCCGCCGTGCCGCCTCCACCGAACCCATGCAAGCCCTGCGCACCGAGTAATCGGCCGCGGGGCAGGGCGCTTGTTCGGGCCATCGCGCGGCTTCAAAAGAGGTGCAAGCCGCCTAAGCGGTAAAGGGGAGGGGACAGACCTTTGTCCAGATTGCCCATTCATTCCGCCACGAGCTAGCCACGAAAAATCTGCGAATTTGCCGCTATCTCTGCTCCGCAGCCAGCAACTTCCGCTTGCGTTCGACGCCCCACCGATAGCCGGTGAGGCTGCCATCCGCGCCCACGACGCGGTGGCAGGGAACCGCAATCGCCACGGGATTCGCGCCGCACGCCGTCGCCACCGCACGCGCCGCGGTGGGTTTGCCTAACTCCCGCGCCAGCTCCGCGTAGCTGCGTGTCTGACCGCGCGGAATCGCCTGCAGCGCCTTCCAAACACGCTGCTGAAAGGCGGTCGCGCGTACGTCGAGAGGAAACTTCGCGGCCGTTGGAGTCTCTGTCAACTGACTCACAACAAAGGCGATCGCATCCGCAAGCCAACCCGTGTTGCCGCGCGCCGGGGTAAGCTGCGCCTTCCCGAAGCGCACCCGTAGATCTGCCTCCAGCTCCTTCGCATCGCGCCCGAAGAGGATGCTGCAGACGCCGAAATCGGTCGTCGCGACCAGCATCTTCCCCAGCGGCGAGTCCGCTACGCAGTAGCGAATCACCAGGCCCGCACCGCCCTCACGCATCACACGCGGCGTCATCCCGAGCGAGACCGCGCTCTTCTCATACAGCCGGCTCGACGACCCAAATCCTGCCTCGTAGATCGCGTCCGTCACCCGCGTCTTCGGCTCACGCACTTTTTCCTTGAACTTCGTCAGCCGCGCCTCTTTGGCGAATTCACCCGGGCTCACGCCCAGGACACGCTTGAATCCACGGAGGATCGTCAGCCGGCCAACGCCGGTCGCCTTGGCCAGATCGGTGAGTTTGGTGCGCTCGTCGGCGTGCTCCTTCAGGTACTCGGAGACGCGCTCGATCACGGCGGCCTGCGGGTCCGGCTTGTCGGAGACACGGTCGGGTTCGCAGCGCAGGCAGGCGCGGTAGCCAGCTTCCTCCGCCGCGGTGGCGGTGGGGAAGAAGGTAACGTTCTTTCGCGTCGGCCGGCGGCTGGGGCAGCTGGGTTTGCAGTAGACTTTGGTCGATTTCACCGCGTAGAAGAACTGGCCGTCCGCCCGGCTATCACGTTCGAGCACCTGCTGCCAGGCCTTTCCGGGAAAGAGGCTGGGCACTGTGCTGGACTTCCGTTGGGGAGTGGGGCTTAGATTCTGCGGGGGTGGCGTATTGGTCATGATGATCGAGGTCGTCATTCCAGTATCGTCCAGCGTGCCGCCGTCCGTCACACTCCGTTTCGTTCAGCCGAACTGCAAACTTCGGATTGCCGGCGACGTGGGCACGCGGGGTAGACTGAAAATATATGCGAAGCTTCTTTTTAACTGCTTGCGTTGCCGTGGTTTGCCTGCTGTCGGCGGGGGCAGCGAACGCGCAAGATGCGACCCAGCCGCCGACGTCCGAGCATGCGGTGCTGACGGTACAGGGCCGTGGCGTCCAAATCTATACGTGTGAAGAAACCACGGGTCACTTTCAATGGACCTTCGCGGCACCGGCCGCACGGCTGTTCGATGGCGATCGCGAGGTAGGCACCCACGGCGATGGTCCGGTCTGGCACTACGAGGACGGCAGCTCGATCCACGGGCAGCTGGTGGCGAAGTTGGCCTCGCCCGATGCGAGCTCGGTTCCCTGGCTGCTGCTGAAGGGCGTGTCGCCTACGGGTTCCGGCCTGCTCTCGACGGTGGAATTCATCCGCCGCTCGGATACGCGGGGGGGAGCCGCACCAGCCACCGGCTGCGATGCGCAGCACGTGTTGGCGCTGGAGCGGGTTCCGTACACGGCAACCTACAGCTTCTACTCGTCGAAGTAGCGACGGGATCAGATCCTTTGTTCGAAGCGCTTAGTGTGGGAGGGCGAGGGCAGTGGCCGCCGTTGCGACCTCGGCCGGCGGTTCGCCCGGGATCGGGAGCTTGGTTCCGTCCTCAGCCACCTGATAGCTGTCCACGAAAAAATGGTCGAGAAAGGCGTTGCCGAAGGAGGTCGTGATGGCGACATCCGCCGCGTCGCGGCCGGTCGCCATGAGGATGCGGCCCACGCGCGGCTCGTTGTGGCGAGCGTCCATGGTCCACCAGCGGCCATCGAGAAAGACCTCGTACCAGGCGCTGAAGTCACCCGGGCCGGTGTAGGGATGGAGGATGTCGCCGAGATAGCCGGTGACGTAGCGGGCGGGGATGTTCTGGCAGCGGGAGAGCGTGATCGCGAGGTGCTGGAAATCGCGGCAGACGCCGATACGCTCGGTGAATACGTCCATCGCCGTCTTGGTGGGGCGAGCGGTCTTGTAGTTGAAGGTGACCTTTTCGTGGACCCAGTCGCGGATGGCGACGGCCCGCGTCCAGCCTGGCGTCATCCAGCCGAAGAGGTCCTGCGCGATGGCCACGAACTGGTCGACCTCGCAGTAGCGGCTAGGCAGCAGAAACTGCAGCACCTCGGAGGGCAGGTGCTCGATGGGCGCCTGCTGGGCCTCGGTGGCGATGGGATCGGGCAGGCCATTGTTCTCGGAGGTTGCGGTGCCGGTGAGCCGGACGATGCCCGGCGGCGCGACGAAGCGGGTGCAGCGGTTGCCAAAGCTATCGAGATACTCGGTGCACCGAACGCGCTCCGGGTGGGGTAGGAACTCGGCGGAGTCCTGCGCTGTAAGTCGCTCGATATTCAGGTGATTTCCGTTCCGCAGAGCGCCTTCGAGCGACGGATGCAGATGCAGCATAGCTATCATCGCCGTGGGATTCGCCAGTTGAAATCGAATGTCGAAGAGCGATTGGATGAGCATCAGGGTCCGTTCTCAGCGAGGTTGGTGACCGTTAAGATGCAAAGCGGGAAGGAGAGGGCAGTCTAACCGCAACCGGGGGATTGCCCAAGCAGAAAACGAGCGGGGGCAGACTGCGGGAGGGTTCTTTCGGGAACGAAGAGGATGCAGTGCCCAGTCGAGCAGAAAACAAAGGGGTAAAGCCGAAGCTTTACCCCTTTGCGATCGAACTTGAAACGACTACTGCGGTGAAGAGACTTACTTCGCGGAGAGGACGGGCTGGACTCCAGCTTGCTCGGCCAAGGCTACTGCCTTGTCGGTGTTCTCCCACGTGAAGCCCTCGCCCTTGCGGCCGAAGTGGCCGTAGGCTGCGGTCGCCTTGAAGATCGGGCGGCGCAGGTCGAGGCTCTCTATGATGCCCTTGGGCGTCAGCGAGAAGTTCTTGCGAACCAGCGCTTCGAGCTTATCTTCCTCCACCTTGCCGGTGCCGAAGGTTTCGACGAGCACGCTGACGGGCTCGGCGACGCCGATGGCGTAGGCCAACTGGACTTCGCAGCGATCGGCGAGACCGGCGGCGACGATGTTCTTGGCCACGTAGCGCGCCATGTAGGCCGCGGAACGGTCGACCTTGGTCGCGTCCTTACCGCTGAAGGCTCCGCCACCGTGACGGCCCATGCCGCCGTAGGTGTCGACGATGATTTTGCGACCGGTCAGGCCGGTGTCGCCCATCGGTCCACCGACGACGAAGCGGCCGGTCGGGTTGATGTGGTACTTGGTGTCGGCGTCGAGCAGCGCGGCCGGGATGACCGCCTGGATGACGTTCTTGAGGATGTCGGCGCGAAGCTCGTCGTTGCCAACGGACTCGGCGTGCTGGGTCGAGATGACCACGGCGTCGACGCGGACCGGCTTGTTGTTCGAATCATACTCGACCGTGACCTGGCTCTTGCCGTCGGGACGGAGGTAGCCCATCAGGCCGGACTTGCGCACCTCGCTGAGCTTCTCGGCGAGACGGTGCGCGAGCGAGATCGGAGTCGGCATCAGCTCGGGGGTCTCGTTGGTGGCATAGCCGAACATCATGCCTTGGTCACCGGCGCCGCCGGTGTCCACGCCCATGGCGATGTCGCCGGACTGTTTGTTGATCGTCGATATCACCGCGCAGGTGTTCGAATCGAAGCCGAACTGGGCATCGTTGTAGCCGATGGAGGAGACGGTCTCGCGCACCAGGGTCTGAAAGTCCACGTAAGCCTTGGTCGTGATCTCGCCGGCGATGACTACCAGGCCGGTACAGGTCAGCGTCTCGCAGGCAACACGGCTGTATGGATCCTGGGCCAGGCAGGCGTCCAGAATCGCATCCGATATCTGATCGGCAATCTTGTCGGGATGTCCCTCGGTCACTGATTCACTGGTAAATAGAAAACGGTCACGCTTTGCCAAAACTACTCCCTTCAATTCCTAGGTCGATCTCTTCGCAACAATCGATTAATTTTACTGCCGTTTCCTCCCGCCGCATAGCACGGGGTAGCGAACGGCGAGATTTAGAGGTTGGGTGTGCTGTTGGGGGAGCCGACCGAGAGCAACGGCGCCTCGGCCTGGGAATGCACCTGTCGGGCGGGCTCCAGGGCGGACCGCCGCAGCCGGGGATGGACGACGAACTGCCAGACGCACCAGCCAAGCACGGTCAAAACGGTGAGCATGGCGGCGACGCCGAGCCATTTACCGCGTGAACCGGTGGTCTGGCTTCCAGCGCGTCCGTTGCGGACATTTTCGGCGAAGCTGACCCAGTCGATCTCCTCCGAGCTGGCCAATCCACTGGCGCGGTAGCTGGCTTCAAAACGCTCGAGCCACTCGGACTCCTCGAGTCCGAGTGCACCGAGATAGCTGCGGACGAAACCCTTGCGGAAGACGCCTCCGGGCAGCTGCGCGTAGTTCTCCGCCTCGAGATCGAGTAGTTGGCGCGGGGAGAGCTTGGTCAGAGCACACATCGTCTCCAGCGAGATCCCTCGCCGTTCGCGCTCCAGCCGCAACTCGCTTCCGAATTGGCCCATGCTCTCCGCTGTATGTCGTGCAGCCAGGATTGTCCACGCCAGTATATACATAGCCGTTAAAAAGGCTGGTGCGCAGGCATGCAGAGAGATATTGCCTTCGCGATTAACTCGGGAAGGCAGCGTAATGCGTGGTTGGGTGGAGCGCATCGCATCGCTGACATAGGGACGCGCCTTCTCCCCTGGGACTGTTTTTTCTTTCTGGATACTCTTTCCGGGTTATGAGGGAGCCGCATGGGGAGAACCGGTGCCGCGCCTGCGCCCGACAGCAGGCCGTACTTCCCAGAGCTCGGGAGGGCGGATTTGCCCCGGGACGGGACTGGTACCCGGGGATAGGGCCCCGGAAATGGCTCGCGCTCCCATACACTGGAAGACAGCATGAATAAACTGGTCGTCGGCAACCTCGTTCACCGTCCTTTGCGGTCCCTCATCAGCGTCCTCGCCGTGGCGATTGAGGTCATCATGATCCTCTCGATCACCGCCATCCTGATGGGCAAGTTGAATGGCTTCAAGACCCGGCAGAACGGGATCGGCATGGATATGATCGTGCGTCCCAATTCTGCCAGCAACCTGATCGGAATGAGCCCTGCAGGTGCCTCCGTCAAAGTTGCGGACGTGCTCGCGAAGCTGCCTCACGTTGCGGTTGCCGCTCCGGTCAACATCCAGATCAACAGCTCGCTCGACACCATCTACGGCGTCGACTTCAAGACCTTCAACGGCCTGCTGCCCTTCACCTTTATCTCGGGCGGGCCCTTCCTAGCGGCCGATGACGTCATCCTCGACGACTACGCTGCGGCCGGCAAGAAGGTGGGCGAGACGGTCCGCATCCTCAATCACAACTTCCGCATCTGCGGCATCGTGGAGCACGGTAAAGGCGGACGCAAATTTATCCCGATTGAGACCATGGGCGCGCTGACCGGAACCGAGGGCAAGGCGACCATGTTCTATCTCAAGACGGACGAGGTCCCTAAGTATCAGGAGGCGGTCCGTAAAGAGATCCTGGCGACCCCGGGCATGGACACCTATAGCATTGCGACCGCCGAAGAGTATCTGTCGACGATCTCTCCGGCTCGTCTTCCGGGCTTCAATATCGGGCTTGAGGTGGTCATTGGGATCGCGGTCGTCATCGGCTTCCTGGTCATCTTCCAAGCTATGTATACCGCGGTGATGGAGCGGACACGCGAGATCGGCATCCTGAAGTCGATGGGAGCCTCGCGCTCCTATATTGTCTCCGTGGTCCTGCGCGAGACCGGCTTGCTGGCGCTTGCGGGAATCGTCCTGGGTGTCGCGAGCAGCTTTGCGCTCAGCGCCATTCTCGAAAACCGCTTCCCCACGCTCGACTTCGTGATCGACGTGCCGTATGTGTGGAAGGCCGTTGTCATTGCCTTCACCGGTGCCCTCCTGGGAGCGTTCTATCCCGCGCTGAAAGCTGCGCGCAAGGACCCGATCGACGCGCTCTCCTACGAATAGGAGACGCGTGTGAATCGACTACGTGAGTCGGCATTTCGCAGGGTCGTTTGCGGGTCGCGTCCGGTATCGTGAATAGCCGCGAACGGCTATGATTCTAGAAGCAGTTATGTGCCAGGTATCGGGCCTTTTCGAAGGCCGGTGCCTGGCACATGCAGTCTCGCAAACTATGTCGATCCTCCACTCCAGCCACCGGCGCGCCCTTGTTCTTGTCGAAGCGATCCTGCTCTTCGCGGCGTTGGGGCTGTTTATCTTGCACTATCTGCATCTCTCCGCCGATTTTCCCAACTACTCACCGTGGATGGACTGGTCGAAGTACACCGACGAAGGCTGGTATGGCGATGCCGCGATTCGCCAACTGCAGCGCGGATCCTGGCGCGTTCCCGGGGACTTCAATCCTGCCGCGGCGCTGCCGGTCTGGCCGATTCTTGAGCTTGCCGTCTTCTGCTTCACCGGCGTCAGCCTGGTCGCGGCGCGGGCGCTCACTGTTTCGGTCTTCGGGTTGATTCTCGTTGCCGCCTATGTTTTGCTTCGCCGCACGCGCTCCAAACCGCTCACGCCGCACTCGCTCGCTCCTGCGATTGCAGTCCTCCTGCTCGCCGCCAATCCCTTCTGCTATGCCTTCACGCGGCTCGCGATCCTCGAGCCCATGGTGGTTCTGCTTACGCTGCTGGCGCTGATTGCCGCATCGGCCGCGTCTCCGGCATCGGGACAGGGAGTTGGGTGGGCGCGACTGCGCAGCGGCTGGCCGCTGATCGCGCTCGGAGTCGTGATCCCGCTCATGGTGTTGACCAAGACGACGTCGGCGTTTCTGCTGCCCGCGATCGCATGGATGCTCTGGGCCTCGGCAGGCTATCGACTGCGACCCTTTCTGCGCCTGGGTGTTCCCGCCGGAATGCTCGCCGCTATCCTGTGGGGCGGCTACTACGGTCTTGTGGTGAGGCCGCACTTCCTGGCCGACTACCGCTATCTCTTCAGCGCGAACGCCTACACCGGCATGACGCGCGAGAACGCGCTGTCGGTCCTGCTGCAGACCCTCGAGGACGGCATGTGGATGGGGAAGTTCATCTACCCGCTGGGAATTCTGGCGACGCTGATTGTGCTTGGCGCGTTTCGGCGCTTCCGCCGCGATCCGTTGATCCCGTCGCTGTTGCTGTGGGCCTTCGGCTACCTCAGCTTCCTGGCGTATCACAACAATCTCCAGCCACGTTACTACCTGGTGGTCGCAATTCCGCTGACGCTGCTGGTGCCGATCCTGGTCGAGGACCTGGTGACGGGCGCGCCCGCTCCGGCCAACCCCTCCGCAGTCGCGATCACCTCGATGGGCCGTTTCCGGGCGGCGGCGATCGGGTTGGCGGGCGTGGGGTTGATCGTGATTGCAGGAACGGATGCGCGGCAGATGCTGCACTATGTGCGGACGCCGCAGTACACCTTCACCAAGGCGGCGGAGGAGTTGCGCCGCATCATTACCTCCGACCGCTCGCACAGCTCGCTGGTGCTCTCGATCAGCGGCTCCGACCTCTCGCTGATGACCGGGCTGCCCTCGATCTGCGATGACTTCGGCACGATGGAGCTGGCAGAGCGCGTCGCCACTTATCACCCTGGCTGGTATGTCACCTGGAATGAGGTTGATGACGACAAGATGGATGCGCTTGCGCCTTTCTATCATCTGCAGCGCGTGGCGGCCTTTCCTGCGATGGACGATCCCGAGCGCAACCTCCTGATCCTCTACCGGCTAGACCTCCCGATTCCCGGGGCACCGCAGCATCGGCGCCGGAAGGCCACGCCGCACCTTCTGCAGACCAAGCTCGGGCAGCAGCCGAGCACCACGCAGTTCGAACATTGATCTGAGGGCCACGGCGATTCCGTCAAGTCGCGCAAACAGGCCTTGCCTCCCGTTCTGGAGTCTCCCAAGCCGCAGGCGCAATCACGTTGACTCCCCTCTAAGTCTCGGCTATGCTTAAATCTCGCGCAGTCCCGCGTCTGCACGTCTGTGCATTTCTCCGATCATCCGCAGCATGGACCGGTTGAAGGTTCCACAGGCAGGGCAGGGAATCGGGACAAACCGTGGTTCTTCGATGGATCCACTAGGGCCGCGTTTGCTGGCCGCCCTGAAGCACCCATCCCCATAGGCGTTTGTGCGGCTCAGCAGTAGGTTTTTAGTCTGCTCCAGGATCTCCTGGGTTTCCAGGGTCTTCGGCCCCGGCTTTTCCAGTCTCCCGGTGCAGGCGGTCCGGTTCCGCGTGTTGCGGGTTCTCTCGTTTGAGAGGTGCTCGTCGCCGTGGCCTCCGAGCTTGCGTTCCGTCGATTTTTCTCGGGCGATTGCAGTCTTCGCCCGTATCGCAGTACAAGGCAGCACCAATCTTGCACGACTTTCTTCAAGCATCACGCCGAACACTGAAGACGGCAGAATCAGGGAGTAACCCAACGATGTCCACCACTATTCCGAGCGGCAAAGATATCAAGCGCAAGTGGTTTGTGCTCGATGCCAGCGGCAAGACCCTCGGCCGCCTCGCTACGCAGGCAGCCTCGGTGCTCGCCGGCAAGCTGAACGTTCTCTACACCCCCTACATCGATATGGGCGATCACGTCATCATCATCAACGCCGAGAAGATCGTTCTGACCGGCCTGAAGGCTGACCAGAAGCTCTATCGCCGCTACACCGGGTTCCCCGGCGGTCTTCGTGAAGAGAGCTTCATCAAGCTGCTTGCCCGCCGTCCCGAGGCGATCGTCGAACAGGCCGTGAAGGGCATGCTCCCCAAGACCAAGATGGGCCGCCAGATGGCGACCAAGCTCAAGGTGTACAAGGGCGCGCAGCATCCGCACCACGCGCAGCAGCCGCAGCCGCTCGAACTCGTCGGCTAATTTCCTGATTCCGCAGCGGGCATTGCCCACTGCCACCGTAGCGCACCAGGGGTTTTCGCCCTGGCTTCAAAGTTCAAGGAGCACCATGGCAGATCTGATCCAATACTACGGAACCGGCCGCCGCAAGTCGTCGATCGCGCGCGTCTTCCTGCGCCCCGGCAGCGGCAAGTTCAGCGTGAATAAGAAAGACGTGGACGTTTACTTCGTCACCGCCCAGCAGCGCGCCGCCGCCAAGCGGTCGCTTGGCATTGCCGACATCGGCGAGACCTTCGACGTCTACACCACTGTCAAGGGTGGCGGCGTCATGGGCCAGGCAGACGCGGTCAAGCTCGGCATCGCCCGCGCCCTCATGGAGTTCAACCCTGAGCTCCGCAAGGCGCTCAAGTCCGAAGGCCTCGTTACCCGCGACTCGCGTGGTAAGGAGCGCAAGAAGTACGGCCAGAAGGGTGCACGTGCACGCTTCCAGTTCTCCAAGCGCTAAAGACGCGCAGCAAGTTTCTTTGCTGCTGCCTTTCGCTTGCAGGATATCGCTTCTACGGAGGAGGCCCGGGAATCTCACCTGGGCCTCCTCCGTTCGCTTCACCCGCGGGCTTACCCTCGCGGCAAGGTGTTAAATCTCCCGACGCATTATCGCTAGGGATCAATCCAGACCACCCGGTTTTGCACCTCGCGAGCCAGGCCGGTCTATAAACAGGAGCTCACCGTGGCAAATATCACTATGAAGGAACTGCTCGAAGCTGGCGTACACTTCGGGCATCAGACCAAGCGCTGGAACCCCAAGATGAAGGAGTACATCTTCGGCGAGCGCAACGGCATTTACATCATCGATCTCCAGAAGACCTTGAAGATGTTCAAGGAAGCTTCCAAGTTCGTGACCGACCTGACTTCGACCGGCAAGCTAATCCTGTTCGTCGGCACCAAGCGCCAGGCGCAGGATGCGATCGCCGAAGAGGCGAACCGCGCCGGCATGCCGTACATTAACAGCCGCTGGCTCGGCGGTCTGCTCACCAACTGGGTCACGGTTCAGAAGTCGGTCAAGCGCCTCCAGGAACTGGACGACATGTCCACAGACGGCCGCTACGAGCTGCTCACCAAGAAGGAAGTCATCAAGCTCGAGCGCGAGCGCAAGCACCTCTCGACGAACCTCTCCGGTATCAAGAGCATGAAGCGTCTCCCCGACGCGTTGTTCATCGTCGACTCGAACAACGAAGCCATCGCTGTCGCCGAGGCCCGCAAGCTGGGCATCCCGGTCGTCGCTGTGGTTGACACCAACTGCGACCCGACCGTGGTCGATTACGTGATCCCCGGCAACGATGACGCGCTGCGCGCCATCCGCCTCTTCACCACCAAGATCGCTGATTCGGCCGCCGAAGGAGTCCAGATGGTCTCCGAGCGTGCCTTCGCCACCGAAGCCGCCGATGTCCAGCAGATCGAGATCGCTCCCGAGTTCCTCGGGGAAGAGGATGAGGTTGCTGTCGCGGCAGAGGTACAGGAGTCGGCGGGAACCGCGGAAGCGTCGGTTGAGGACGAAGAGGTTGTCGATCTCGAGGCGGTTCTCGGCGGCGGCATCCGCAAGGCTCCTTCGGCTGCGGCCGAACCTGAGGCCGAGGCGGAAACGGTTCACGCCGAAGCCACCGCTTAAGCATTGCGCAGTGCTAAGCGGCTTCACACAGTTGTGAAGCCGCTTAGCGTATCCTGTGGCTGCGCTTACAGTTGGCGCGCGCGAGTCAGACCCAAGCTTGAGACGAGGGAGAAAGTCTGATGAACAACGTCCAGCTCTACTTTGCCATCAGCGTTCCTGCCTTCACTGTTCTGCTTGGAATCGTCATCGGCATCTTCCAGAGCTATCACGTCCTCAATCAGCTCAGTCTGCGCTTCACCTCGGCTTGAGTCGACCATGAATACGCGCTTTGGTTCGCTTGAGGGTAGGATGCAGAGGCTGGACGCTTACATGTAGACGCTGGTCCACGCCAGCAACGATCTGGACGTATGTCTCGGCCGCCTGGAAGAACGTCTCGCTTGATAGCCTTATTTCCCATCGCAATGTAACTCAACCTCCGCGCCTGCGTGCGCCTGAGCAAGGAAAGCATAATGTCTGAAGAGAAGAAGATTGATGCCAAGCTGGTCAAAGAGCTCCGCGACAAGTCCGGAGCCCCCATGGGCGATTGCCTCAAGGCCCTACAGGAGTCCAAGGGCGACATGGAAGGCGCCTTCGTCGTCCTGCGCAAGCGCGGCATGGCGTCGGCCGCCAAGAAGGCCTCTCGTTCCACCAACGAGGGTGCTGTGGGCACCTACATCCACGCTGGCGGCAAGATCGGCGTTCTGCTCGAACTGAACTGCGAGTCGGACTTTGTCGCCCGCACCGAGGACTTCCAGGAGCTGCTCAAGGACATCGCGATGCACATCGCGGCGACCGATCCGCGCTACATCGGCAAGGAAGAAGTGACCGAAGCCGACCTCGAGCGCGAGAAGGAGATCTACCGTGCGCAGGCTGCCGCTAGCGGCAAGCCGGCGGCGATCATCGAGAAGATGCTCGAGGGCAAACTGGGCAAGTTCTACGAGGAGTTCTGCTTGCTCGAGCAGCCCTTTATCAAGGAGCAGACCCAGTCGATCGCGCAGATCATCGCGACCAAGGTCGGCAAGCTCGGCGAGAACATCAGCATCCGTCGCTTCGCCCGCTTCAAGATCGGCGATTCGAACTTCACCGTGGCTACGGCAAAGATCGTCGCCGAGGACGCTCCCCAGGCGTAAGCTGTTTTTTTCAGAGCGTTACAAAAAGAAGACCCAGGCCATGGCTTGGGTCTTCTTTTTGCCTGTTGGGCGCATCGATCCGCCGGTCGACCTGAGGTGCCTCGCCGTCGATTGTGACTGTTGCGGCCCCGTCCTTTCTTTCCATACAGTGCGCGCTTCCGGTCAGATGATCTCCGTTTGATTCGCACCTCTCCCTGTTTAGGAGGACGACTGCCATGAGGAATGCTTTCACTGCGCTGCGAAGGGACAGTTGCCCGAAGTGCGGGTCAGGGTAGGTGCTGCGCTCGTATCGCAAGGGATTGCGAGCCGTTGATCAGCGCTTTCCGTATCGATGCGACGCGTGTGGGAAGCGGTTCTCGCTGTTTGGCGAGCGCAGGGGGGCGGCCGATGGAGGACGGTTCGGCTTTCGGGACGGAAGCGGCTTTAGATCGACCGACAGGCCCCAGATAGGACGAGACAGACGGATAGGGTGAGCGTAGAATTTTGGCATGTCCAAGGGCTGGGAGAGCAAATCCGTGGAAGAACAGCAGGCTGCTGCCGCTGCTCAGGCTGAACGGACCGCCGTTCCCGCGAACGCGGCCGAGGAAGCAGAGCGGAAGCGAAAGCGGCAGGAACTGGAGCTGCAACGCGAACGCATCCTGTCGGAGCGCACCTCGAGTCCGCATCGGCGGTCGGCGCTGTCGGCGGCCTTGATCGACATTGAAGAGAAGCTGGCGCAGTTAGGCTGGACGATCCACCTGTAACGTATCCCCTTCCGTAGCGCTTCTCGACTGGGCGCGCCGCAGCGTGCTGCATCTAGAGAAAAACGTGCTGGGAGAGCGACAGGAGATTCCCTTCGGGATCCCTGAACCAGGCGACCTTGTCTCCGGTGGGGAAGGTGAAGACGGCGTTCTCGTCGGCCGGCATGCCGGGGAAGCGCTCGAAGACGGCGCCTTTGGATGTGAGATTGGCGACTGCGGCCTGGATGTCGCCGACCTCCCAGCCGAGGACGGTGCCGTGAGCGGGCTGGAACTGCTCCGCCTTGACGATGCGCAGCATGCCGACGAGGGTGTCGAAGGCGAGCGCGTGGCCGTCATCAGAGATGAGGCGGAAGCCGAGAAGCTCGGTGTAGAAGCGACGCGCGGCATTGGGGTTGGTGGTGACGAGGAACCCGACCATCTTTTTTAAATCGGCCATGTATGGCTCCTTCTTGTTCGCGGTGCATGCGACGTACAAGAGGGAGCCTTTATACCATGTGACCGACGCCGTGCGTTAGGACCCTATCGTTAGGGGCGGCGGTTGAAGGTGAGCGAGTTGCCCTGATCGATGGAGGTGAGCAGGATCTCGTGGATATTGACGTGGGCGGGACGGGAGGCGGCCCAGACGATGGTGTCGGCGACATCCTCGGCCTGCAGCGGGGTGATGTTCTGGTAGACCTTGGCGGCTTTCTCGTTGTCGCCACGGAAGCGGACCTGGCTGAACTCGGTCTCGACCATGCCGGGATCGACGGAGGTGACGCGCACCGGGGTACCCATGAGATCGAGCTTGAGGCCCTGGCTGATGGCGCGTTCGGCGGCCTTGCTGGCGCAGTAAACGGCGCCGTTGGCGTAGGTCATGTGGCCGGCCGTGGAGCCGAGGCTGATGACGTGGCCGACGCCGCGCTCGACCATGCCGGGAACAATGGCGCGGGTGACGTGGAGCAGGCCGAGGACGTTGGTGGAGATCATCTCGTTCCAGTCCTTGGGGTCCTGCTCGTACATCTTGACCAGGCCGCGGCTGAGGCCGGCGTTGTTGAGGAGGACGGCGATCTCGCGCCAGGCTTCGGGCAGGGACTTGAGGGTGGACTCGACGGCGGCGGGATCGGAGACGTCGAGCGAGAAGGAGTGGACGGCGGGGGCGCCGGCTTCGAGGAGCTGCGGCTTGAGCCGGTCGAGAAGGTCAACGCGGCGGGCGCAGAGCAGGAGCTTCGCGCCCTCACGCGCGAAGGCGAGGGCTGAGGCTTTGCCGATACCGGAACTGGCGCCGGTGATGAAGACGATCTTGTCGCGAAGGGATGCCATATTCCTTTATACCGTAGGGGCGTGGGCCTTACCTGGGCTGAAAGCGTACCTCAGCGGCTAAAGCAGTTATGGCACGGCTAAAGCCGGGCCCTTAGCAAGGCGGGATGTTTCGGAAATTTTAGGCAGCGCGGGGAGGCTCATGGTGAGGAGCTTCCCCGCGCTCGCTGGAAGTACGTTGTGGAGCGACGACGACTAACCGACTACTGCGGAGGCGGCGCTGCCTGGCCCGTGGGAAGCGGAGAGCCGGGAGCCGGGGCACCGGTTTCCGGAGCGGCGGCGGGACCGGTCTGTTGGGCGATGCCGATGGCGTCGCCGGAGACGACCATCTGGACGCGGCGGTTCTGGGCGCGACCCTGGGAGGTGGAGTTGTCGGCGACGGGATCCTGCTTGCCGTAGCCGGAGGAGGTGATGTTGTTGATGGAGACGCCCTGCGAGACGAGGAAGTCCTTGACGGAGCCGGAGCGGTTCTCCGACAGCTTCTGGTTATAGTCGTCACTGCCGATGCTGTCGGTGTAGCCCTCGATCTGGAGCTTCAGGCCGGGATAGGCCTGGAGGATGCCGGCGACCTTGGCGAGCGCGATCTTGGTGTCGGGCTTGAGGGTGTACTTGCCGGTGTCGAAGAGGACGTCGGACATGTGGACGATCAGACCGCGGGCGGTTTCGCTGGTGGCAAGGACGCTATTGAGCTGGGCGCGGAGCTGTTCGCGAACGGCGTTGGCATCTTGCACGCTCTTGGTGGCCTCGGCGGCGCGAGCGCGGGAGGTGGCGGCGTCGGCCTCGGCGCGAGCGCGCTCGGCGTCCGCCTTCTCCTTCTCAGCCTGGGCCTGCGCGGCGGCGATCTGCGACTGCGCGGCCTGCTGCTGGGCTTCGTCCTTGGCGAGATCAGCGTTGCGCTGGCGCTCGGCGGCCTGCTTGCGCAGGGTCACGAGGCGGGCATCCTCGGAGCGCTGCACGGCCTGGCGGGCCATGGTGACCTCCATCTTGCGGTCGGCGTGCTTGTTGCTGTCAGCGTCGTCCGCGTTCTGAAGATCCTGCCTGGCCTCCTGCATGATGTCGGCGGCGTACTTGTCGGCACCGACGGAAGCGGCGTAGGCGTAGGCGTTGTGGGCCTCGTAGAGCTCAAGCGGCGAGCTCATATTGCGGGTGATGGGGTCGGCGACGGTGTGGGCTCCCTCAGTGGCGGCGGCGTACATGCCGCGCGGCAGCAGGGCGTAGTGGACGTTCACCTTTTCGAGCTCGCCGGTCGTCTTGTTGGGACGGATAACGTTCTGCATCACGACGACGTCGGAGGGCTGGCTGACGGAGAAGTAGGGCTCGGCGGTGACGATGAGGCCGAAGGACTGGAAGGAGGTAGTGACGTGGATGCTGTTCTTGTCGTGGTTGGGAAGCACCTCGCCGAGGTTGACGGGGCGGCCGTCCGCGCTGATAGCCCAGAGGACGTAGGTGAGGTATTCCTTGCCGAAGCCGTTGGCGGGTGGGAGGCCTTTGAGGTTGGCGTCGATGGTGATGCCGCCGCGCTCGCTGGTGACCTTGGCCTCACCCTTGGCGTTGGGGAGAAGCGAGGTGCCCTCAAAGCCGATGGTGGTCGAGCCGCTGCGGTGGAGGTAGTTCACGGCATCGAGATTCCGCTGCACCACATTGATATGGTAGATATAGACGCCGTTTTGTTCGGTGATGCCGTTGCCCTGCTGGGACTGCGTGTCCTGCGGCTGGGAGGGGGTTTCCGGCTGCTGGGGTGTGGACTGGAGATTGGCGGCGGCGGGGTTGCTCTCTTGCGCAGCGACGGGAAGGGCGGTGTAGGCGACGGCGGCGCAGAGCAGAAGCGTTGAAGGAAGACCTGCAGGGCGGAATGACGCACGGAAGGTCCGAGCGTGGATCGTTCTGAAATCTTGCATGTTGATCGTTCTCCTTGCCCGTGTGGGCGCACTTCAAAAGGCTGGCGGAGACGGTGTTGTCTATTAATATGAAGGGCCTACAGCGTCTCAACCATCTTTACGATGCCCGCGGGGGGTACAAAGGTGTCCGCGCACTCTGGAATGGCGTGTAAATGGTTGAGTGATAAGGAAATCGTGGGAATCGAGTGAACAAATAAGTCCAGCCACAGGCAACCCGAAACTTTCCAGCTGGTGCGATTCGTCTATATGGTTACAGTCAATATCCCATACTTTTCTCGCAGACGACTGCGATCTGCCATTGAGGCCGCAGCTTCGTCTGATGACGCTTCGATCTCTCACGTGAGCTGTTTTCAGGAGTTCCATGCGCTTACAGAACGTTACTTCCCTTCTGATCCTGTCCGGCGGATTGTACTTCGGACACGCTAGCAACAGAGCCTTCGGGCAGAGCATCGACACCGGTTCGAGCCAGAGCATCGATGCCGGCTTCGCTACCGTGGATGAGGGGCCGGCGGCGGCTCCGAAGAAGCCGGTAAGTTTCGACCTTTCGGCGATCGATAAGACCGCCGATCCGTGTACGAACTTCTATCAGTACGCCTGCGGGAACTGGATGAAGGACAATCCGATTCCCTCGGATCAGGTGCGGTGGGGACGGTTCAACGAGCTGGCAGAGCGGAACAACTATCTACTCTATGAGGATCTGAAGGCAGCGGCGGACGCCCCGAAGACGCCGCTGCAGAAGAAGTACGGCGATTACTTCGCGGCTTGTATGAATGTGCAGGAGGCCGACAAGCTGGGAGCGAAGCCGATCGCGCCGCTGCTGGCGGAGATCGACGGGCTGAAGGAGAAGAAGCAGATCGCGGCGCTGAACCTGGACCTGACGAAGAAGTATGGCGGGGCAACGCTGCTCTTCGTGGGCGTGCAGCAGGACCAGGTGGACTCGAGCAAGCAGATCCTGGGCACCGGGCAGGGCGGATTGACGCTGCCGGACCGGGACTACTATCTGACCGACGATGCACGGAGCCAGAAGCTGCGCGAAGAGTATGTGGCGCATGTGACGAAGATGTTCGTGCTGCTGGGTGACTCCGAGGAGAAGGCGGCGAGCGAGGCGGCCGACGTGATGCGGATCGAGACGGCGCTGGCGAAGGGCTCGATGAGCCGCGTGGATCTGCGCGACCCGGCCAAGCAATATCACATTATGACGGTCGCCGAGGTGGCGGGACTTTCGCCGTCCTATAACTGGAAGCAGTATCTGGATGGGCTGGGATTGGGTGGGGCGAAGACGCTGAATGTGGAGTCGCCCGAATTTGTGAAGACGGTCAACGAGGAGATCGAGACGGAGAGCCTTCCGGCGCTGAAAAGCTATCTGCGGTGGCATACGCTGCATGGCGCGGCGCCGTACCTGTCGAAGCCGTTTGAGGAGGAGAGCTTCAACTTCTTCAATCGGACGCTGAATGGACAGAAGGAGGAGCAGCCGCGGTGGAAGCGCTGCACGCGGTTGACCGACGTGGCGCTGGGCGAGGCGGTGGGCCAGGACTGGGTGAAGCAGAATTTCCCTCCCGACGCGAAGGACAACATGGAGAAGCTGGTGGCGGCGCTCGAGCACTCGCTGGGCGAGGACATCCAAAGCCTGCCGTGGATGACGGATGGGACCAAGAAGGAGGCCGCGGCGAAGCTAGATGCGATCCGGAAGAAGATCGGCTATCCGGCGAACTGGCGCGACTACAGCACGCTGACTGTGAAGCGGGATGACCTGGTCGGCAATATCCAGCAGAATGCGATCTTCGAGCGCAACCGCAATCTGTCGAAGCTGGGCAAGCCGGTGGATGAGCAGGAGTGGGGCATGACGCCGCCGACCGTGAACGCCTACTACAATCCTCCGCAGAACGACATCAACTTCCCGGCGGGGATTCTGCAGCCGCCGTTCTACTCGAACAGCATGGATCCGGCGGTGAACTTTGGCGGCATCGGCGTGGTGATCGGCCACGAGATGACGCACGGGTTCGACGACGAGGGATCGAAGTACGATCTGCATGGCAATGTGCGGACGTGGTTTACGCCAGCGGACCTGAAGCAGTTCGACGAAAAGACGAGCTGCGTTGCGGACGAGTACTCGGGCTTCAAGGTGGCCGAGGGGCAGAATTTGAATGGACGGCTGACGCTGGGGGAGAACACGGCGGACAACGGCGGCATCCGGATCGCGTTCCAGGCACTCGAGGAGACGCTGGCGAAGGATCCCAATGCGCTGGCGGGCTACACGACCGGTGAGAAGGACGGCTATACCCCGGCGCAGCGATTCTTTATCGCGTTTGGCCAAGTGTGGTGCCAGAACCAGACCGAGCAGAGCGCCCGGGTGTCGGCGAAGACGGACCCGCACAGCTCCGGCGAGTGGCGGACGAACGGTACGGTGCAGAACTTCGACGAGTTCGGCAAGGCGTTCGGCTGCAAGGTGGGTCAACCGATGATGCCGGTGAAGTCCTGCCGGGTGTGGTAGTTCGTGGAAGATGGCCCGATGGGCCGAAAACAAAGGGCTCGGGCTTCGGCTCGGGCCTTTTTTAGGGGCGTGCGGGGAGACTATTCAGGCAGCTCCGGGTTGAGGAAGACCAGGGAGGAACGGGGCAAAGCGGTTACCAAAGAGTGGTTCCAGAGGGTCGAAAAACGAACCAGAACAATGTACGTCCAATGTGGCATAAACTGAAGACACCTTCTACAATAAGCGAAGGTTTTATCCCTACAGAATTGCTCGCAGCCAAAGGCGGCCGGTCAACGTCCGCTGGCGAGGATTAAGGAAGCGCATGACGTTGAGCAGGATTGGCCGGATATCGATGGCCTTGGTAGTATCCGTGGCGATGGGGCTGGGCATGACTTCGTGTGGTGGCGGCACGATCGGCTACATGTGGGTTCTTGGCACGCAATATAACAATATCGCCGCCTTCAAAATCGACGATTACACGGGAAACCTGACGCAGGCAGTAGGATCGCCCTTCGCGTCGGCGGGCACCAATCCGGTGATGTTGACGTTGAAATCGGGCGGTCGCTACCTGTATGTACTGAATGCCGGCAATGCGACGACTCCAGCAAACATTGCGATGTTCAGTGTGGGCGGCGACGGCACCCTGACCTTCCAGCAGTCTTACTCGAGCCAGGGAACGAATCCGGTCTGGATCACGACGGACAGTACCGGCAACTTCCTGTACGTTCTTGACCAGCAGGCGCCGGATTACAACGGCACAACCAACCTGGACGGTGATATCACGGCGTTCTCGCTGGACCCGAACACCGGCCGGCCGTCGCTGCTCACCAATGCACAGGTGAAGGGACCGACGGGCGCGCAGCTGACCTACTTCGAGGTTGGACCGCATCCGCTCGAGCTGGCGTACTCCTCCAGCGGCTGTATCTATACTCTGGACGAGCCGGTGGTCAATGGCCTGCCGACGTCGGGCACGCAGACGATCTATCCGTATGCGATGTCGACCACGACCGGTCAGCTGACGCAGACGACCAACTCGACGATCGCGCTGCCCTCGGTGGCTGCGACCTCGGTGAACGTGGGCGGCAACTATGTCTACGTGACCGACGCGGGTCAGACCGGTTCGACCGGCTCGATCCTGCCCTACACGCAGGGCACGTCGTGCTCGCTGTCGCCGGTAACGGGTGGCACGGTGACGAACCTTCCGACCACTTCCAACCCGATCCAGACGCTGACGGTGAGCGGCACGGCAGGAAGCTTCCTGTACGTGGCCAACCACTCGAACTCGAACTCGAACTACGCCAACAGCTCGATCTCTGCGTTCACCATTCTGTCGAATGGTCAGCTGCAGGAGGTGGGCGACCCGAACAATCCGTACTCGGTGGGTTCGGGACCGGTGTGTATCGCGGAAGATCCGACCAAGCAATATATCTACACGTCCAACTACGATGGAACGGTCACCGGCAAGCTGTTGAGCGCAAGCAAGGGTCAGTTGAGCGCCCTGACCCGTGGTTCGAGCTTCCCGGCGGTAGGACTGGCGAGTTGCATGGTGATCAGCCCGGATACCGGCTACTAAGCCAGGTTCGGCAGATGGTTGTGCAACTCCAGCGGCTTGGAGCGTTTGGAAACGCTCCAAGCCGCTATTCCCCTCAAAGTTAGATCCTCAAGAAGAGCAGCGACACGCGGAAACGATCTGCAGCGGAGCAAGGGAAGCACATGAAGTCAGCGAGTGAGATGGGCCGCGGGGTTGGATTCGGACCGGTGGCGTCGAAAAAGCTTTTAGCCTCCAAGAAGCTGTGGGCTTCGGTCCTGACGTTGGTCGCGCTGCCGTGGGTTGTCGCGTGCGACAACGACTCGACGCTGGGGTATGTTTACGCTACCTCCGCGAGCGCCAGTGCGGGCGTGATCAATACCTATAACATCAATTACCAGACCGGCCAGCTGGTGGCGTTGCCCGACTCGCCGGTTCCCTCGGGCGGGCGAAACCCGATTACGCTGGTGGCCGATCCGGTCAACCACATCTTTTTATATGTTCTGAACCACGATGACAGCACGGTGGTTCAAGTCGGCGTCGGAACCGACGGTAAGCTGTATCCGGACAATACTTACAATACGACCGGAAGCTTTCCCACGTCGGCGGCGATCTCTCCCGACGACAAGTTTCTCTATGTGACGTACACCTACCAGTCCTGTCTGGCCGGGAACGTGGAACAGAACGGCGGCACCAATCCGAACTGCGTCGCGCCGGAGAACGGCTTTACGACGGCAAGCCCGGGACCGGGCGGTATCACCATCTATCCGATCAATAGCGACAACTCGCTGGGAACACCGATGGATCTGCCGATCGGCAAGGCTCCCATCGGGATTGTGACCAGCGCGGATGACAACTATGTGTACGTCGTCTCGCAGGATCCTGCGGCGACGTCGACCACCACCGGCCAGACGGGGAACCTGTTTGCGTTCTCGCGGAACACGACGACGGGCGCGTTGACGCCGCTGGCGGGCTCGGCTATCGATGCAGCCAAGGGGGATGTGTCCTCCAACGGCTATCCTTCGGGTAAGCTGCCGGGTGGCGTGATTGAGAACTCCGGCTCGTCGCACCTGTATGTTACCGACTTCGCCGGCAACATGGTCTACGGATACTCGATCGCGAACGGCGTTCCGACGCAGACCGGATCGGCGACCACGGACGCTGGCCCGGAGGGCATGGCGCTGACGCCGAACGGCGCGTATCTCTACACGGCGAACTATACCGGCGGTACGGTCGGGGGCTATTCACTGGCCTCGGGCGCTCCGGTCGTTTTGCCTGCAGGCCAGAGCACGCAGGCCGGCACAGGTGTCACGTGCGTCACCATCGAGCAGCAGCTCGGAACCTATCTGTACACCTCCAACGCGTTGGGCAACAACGTGACCGGCGAGCAGATTACGTCAGCTGGCGGATTGGATCCCATCATCGGTTCGCCGTATACGGCCAGCACCCTGCCGACCTGCATCATCAACGTACCGCGCGTCACCTTCCGGTAGGCGCGGTTTTGACGATGGCGCAGTAGCAATTACAGATTTTTAGCGGGCAGCGCAAGCTCTCGCGGGATGAAGGAAGCGCAATGGACTGGATGAAATTGAGCCGACGGGCGATGGCCCCGGTAGGTATCTTGGCGGCATCTCTGGCGATGGTTAGTTTGACGGCCTGCACTCGCGACTACACGTTGGCGTACATGTACGTGACGACCGCGAAGAGTGTTCCTGGAGTCATCGACCAGTACACGGTGGACTATCAGTCGGGCGCGCTGGTGCAGTTCGGCACGCCAGTGACGGCGGGCAATCTTCCTGTGGCGTCGGTGACGGCGCCGAACGCGGAGTCGATCTACGTCGTGAACCAGGGTGACTCGACGGTGCAGCAGTTCACGATCGGTTCTGGCGGCGCGCTCACGGCTAAGACCGCCTATCCGACAGGCAAGATGCCGACAGCGGTCGCGGTGAACACGGCGGGGACCTTCCTCTACGTGACCTACACGGGTGGCTTCAGCACCACAAATCCGGCAATCAATGCGATCACCGGCGTCATTACGACGAATGCTTCGAACACCCCCATGTTTGGCGGCCTCTCGATCTTCCCGATCAACAGCGATGGCTCGCTGGGCACCCCGATCAATCAACAGGTCGGCGTAGGCCCGGTCGGCGTCACGGTCGCCAACTTCAACACGACGGTGTACGTGGCGAACCAGGGCGACTTGAATAGCAGCCCCGTGATCCAGCCGATAGTGCAGGCGTTTACCGCCAATGCGACCACCGGCGCGCTGACCCCGCTTGCCGGCAATACGACCGAGGCCATCGGAAGCACGACCGCGAGCGGCTTCGCGGCCGGTGTGCAGCCGAGCGCGATTGCCGAGGATCCCACCGGTCGCTTCGTGTATGTGACCGACGAGGCAGCGAATCAGCTGATCGGCTACGTGGTCCAGGCCGGCGGCAGCTTGTTGGCGATGGTGGACGGACCGTTTGCGACTGGCCAGTATCCGGTTGCTGTGACGGTCGATCCGCGCGGTCTGTATGTGTACGTCTCGAACTACAACGCGCGCACGATCAGCTCCTATGCGCTGAACACCTCGAGCGGGGCGCCCTCCGCGGTGGCTGGAACGACGATCACGACAGATCCGAACCCGGTCAGCATCACCATCGATCCGGCGCTGGGTGTGTATCTGTACACGGCGAACAACCTGGCAAGCACGGTGACGGGTGCGCAGCTGAACTCGAATACCGGCGCGCTGGTGTCGATCCAGAACACACCGTTCCCTGCCTCGGGCACCCCGACGAGCGTGGCGATCGCAGCCAACGGATCGCACCCGACCGAAGTGCTCGAACCCTAGCAACAGGCAACAAGCCAACGAGAAAGGCTCCGCTTCGGCGGGGCCTTTCTCGTTGTTACGAGAGTCAGGTGCATGGCGAATTTGACAGGAATTAAATTCCCTCGGAGATCGGCCTCCGCTAGAATTGCGGGCAATAGGAGCTCCCCATTTTCATGCACTTATCCCGAGTACTTTGTGCCTGCCTGTTCCTTATCACGACGACGGTCTCTGCCGAAAGCAAAAACCCCGCCGACTATCCGCTGCGCCTGCATATCTTTGGCCGCAACCAAACCACCTGGTATCACAACCGATACGCGGATGAGTCCAAAGGCGAGGGGCGCGCGAACCTGTATGAGAATAGTGACGTCCACGGCGTCGACTTCAGCTTCGATTGCTCGCAGAAGCTCCGGGCCTCTTTCGGCTTCGAGACCTATCCGGCACGCTGGAAGAAGGGGCATCAGGAGTTGACGGTGCTGTTCCCTGTGTTCGGAAGGGACAATGCCTACTTTACCTGCGACCTGAGGACTCAGGTGAAGGACTATGCCTATACCCACGGCGGGGATGGGCTGACCTCCGAGTCGACTGCCGAACTCAAGGCGTGGATGGTGAAGCACGACTACGATCCGGAGCATGGGAAGAATGTGCCGACACGGGTGGCACCGCCAGCGCCGACGGCCGGACAGGTGCCTGGTCCCGCACCCGCTCAGGTGGCACCCACACAGCAGTAGGATTCCACGAGAGTGCCTGGCGAGAGCAAAGGGCGCACATACAGCGTATGTGCGCCCTTTGCTCTCGCGGATGCTTAGCGGCGGCTGTAGGAGAGGGTGTTGTAGTCGGCGTCTGCGGTGACCTTGGGAGCGGCTGGGCGGCGCGAGAAGCGGCGCGTCAGGGCCTTACGCGCGGGGGTCTCAACGAAGTGGTGGACCAGCAGGGCGAGCGCGATGACGGCGGCGTAGGTGATCCAGGGATCGAGCGCGGCGAGATGAAGGTGCTCCATCAGATGGGTGTTGCGGATCAGAAGCAGCACGTTGAAGTGCAGCAGGTAGAGGCAGAAGGTCGCCTGCCCCAGGATGACGAGCGGCCGGAAGGAGAAGATGGAGGAGAGCAGGTGCGGGCCACTGAGGCCAAGGGTGAGGGCGGCAAAGAGCGGCATCAGCAGACCGCCGTGCAGCAGGATATAGGGCAGGTGCGGCATCGCCATATAGAACGTGACGCCGAGCACCGCGAGCGAGATGGCGGCCAGGATAAAGCGCTGGCGCGGGGCGAGAATTAGCCGCGACTGCAGCCGCCCAAGGGTAACGCCTCCAAGGAAGGTGCAGATGTAGGGCGGCGGCGTGTACTTGAGCATCCGCACCAGATAGGTCGAGGTGTAGCGATCGACTCCGTTCACGAGGTGGTCGGGGTTGAACAGGATGTAGAGCGTGTGCGGGACAAGACCGATGAGCCACAGCGTGAGCAGCAGCGCGATGAGGCGGCTCGGACGCTCCGGCAGCGGGACGCGGATCAGCCAAGGGAAGGCGATGTACAGCATGAACTCGCAGGAGAGCGTCCAGGCCACGGTATTCCAGAAGGTGGCGAGGTTGGGCGACCAGCCCTGCAGCAGCAGCGGCGTGAGGATGACGCCCTTCCAGAACTCGGCGTGGGAGCGGGCGCTCCACTCGCTTTGCAGCATCTGGAAAGAGAGCGCGAGGGCGACCAGATAAACGGGGTAGAGGCGGGAGAAACGGGCGACCCAGAAGTCGCGCTTGACCAGGGGCGCGGGCCGCTCGGCGTAGTTGTAGGCGAGGATGAAGCCGGAGATGAGGAAGAAGAAGCCCACGAAGACGAAGCCGTTGTTGAAGACGGGCGCAAATATCTCCATGTGTGGCGGCGTGAAGTGGAAGAAGACGATGCTCAGCGCAAGCAGGGTGCGCAGACCGGTAAGAGCGGTCAGCGGCGGTTTACGAACGATAGCCGGCGCGGCTGTGGCGACTGCAAGCGTCAACGGAACTCTTCTCTTTCTTACCACGATGATAGACGCGATGGGAAGAACGGACGTCTCAAAACGGCCGGGGCTGCACGAATTAGATGCGGGAGTGGCGGCTCACACTCTCAAATTTGGCTAAAAATAGACCGGCTGCCGGAATCGGACGATTCCAGCAGCCGGGAGCTTGCGATTTTACGCGGTGACGAGGGAGCCGAGCTTTTCGCCCTTGATCACACGGACGATATTACCCTGCTCGCGCATGCTGAAGACCATGGTGGGCAGGTTGTTGTCCTTGCAGAGCGAGACGGCGGTCTGGTCCATCACGCGCAAATTGAGGCGCAGGATGTCCATGTAGGTGAGCTGCTCGAGCTTGGTGGCGGTGGGATCGAGCTTGGGATCGGCGGTGTAGATGCCGTCGACCGACGTGGCCTTGAGCAGGATGTCGGCCTTAATCTCCATGGCGCGGAGGCTGGCGGCGGTGTCGGTGGAGAAGAACGGATTGCCGGTGCCGGCGGCGAAGATGACGATACGGCCCTTCTCGAGGTGGCGCATGGCGCGACGGCGGATGTAGGGCTCGGCGACCTGGTGCATCTCGATGGCGGACATGACGCGGCAGAAGAGGCCAAGCTTTTCGATGGCATCCTGCAGAGCGATGGCATTGATGACGGTGGAGAGCATGCCCATGTGATCAGCCGCGACACGATCCATGTCGATGGCCTGCTGGGCGACGCCGCGGAAGAAGTTGCCCCCTCCGACGACGATGCCAATCTCGCAGCCGAGAGCGTGGACGGCGGCGATCTCTGCGGCTACTTTGTGGATGAAAATGGCATCGATGCCGAAACCGCGGCCTGCGGCCAGTGCTTCGCCTGAGAGCTTGAGCAGGACTCTTTTGTACATATCAGCTTCAAGTATCGCATGGGGAAACGCGAAATTCGGCGGGAAGCGACGGCCCGAGAGGCCGGCGGGATGGCTACCGGAAGAGCCATGCCTGCCCCAGCAGCACCAGCACCCCTGCCGTGGCTTGCAGTGCCGTAGCGAGCATAATCTCGCGCACAACGACGTTCACCTTGATGTGCCGCCGGATCAGGGGCAAGTTCATCGCCGTGCTCGTGATCGAAGTCAGGACGGTGGCCGTGGCGCCCTGCAGGGCGGTGACGCTGCCATGGGTCACGAGATTCGCGGCCGCCGCGGTAGTGCTGGCGCTGGAGACGGTGCCTCCAATCACACTGATGAGCAGAATTCCGCCGTTCCCCAGCCAACGCGCCCCCAAAGTCCCGAGCACCTGAATGATCAAGAAAAGCAGGCCGAAGTTCAACACTTTCTTGGGCGAAACGGGCGAAGCAAGGTCCAACTCGAGATCCTGGGCCTCCTCCTCCTCCTCGCGGCGCTTCGCGTGGTGATGGCGATAGACGAAGTAGAGCGCGACCAGCATCATCGCCAGCAGCGGCAGGACAGCGAATGGGACCGCGGAACGGGCGAAGACTGCGAGGAGAATCGCGTTCCGGGCAAACATGGCGACGGAGGAGAGCAGGACTGCGGGGATGGTCTGCTCGACGAGGCCCGCCGCCGGAAGCGATGTGGAGAGCTCCGCCGCAGCCGCGGTCGAGTTGACCAGACCTCCGAGAATAGCGGTGAGCGCGATTCCCCGACGGCCGTAGATGCGGAGCAAAACGTAGTTGATGAAGCCGATGCAGGCCACCACCACTACCGTCACCCAGGCCTCGCGTGGCTCGAGGAGATTCCAGGGATCGACGTAGCGATTGGGAAGCAGCGGCCAGACGACGAAGCCGAAGAGTCCCAGCATGACGGCGCTGCGAATCTCCTCCGCCCGCACGCCTCCGGCGAACTGCTGGAACTGCGGCTTCAGCGAGAGCAGCCAAGTTGCGACGATCGCGCAGGCAACCGAGGTGAAGACGTGCCCGTTGCCGGCCAGCACTCCCAGCACGAAGCTGACCAGGAGCGCGACCGAGGTGGTCCCTTCAATGGTCTGGGACTTGACGATGTCGCGCACGTTCAAGAGCACGGCGAGCGAGATGGTCGCGGCCATGCCCATGAGCATGATGGGAGCCGACATGAGGGCGGTGACCGCTCCGAGTAGCGCGGTGAGGCTGAAGGTGCGGACGCCAAAGTCCTTTTGCGACCACTGCCGCTCGAAGCCGATGAGGAGTCCGATCCCGAGCGCGACCGCCAGTTTGATCGCGGTAATCGCGGGAGGAAATGCGGCCGAACCTCCGTGCACCTGCTGCAGCCAACTAGTCATTGGGTCCGCCCTGTTTCCCAGCTCGTCGTGCCCCTCGCAAGCTGAGATGCAGATGAATTTAGCCACGGCTCCGTTTGCTCCCCGGTGAGCGGGAACAAACGGATGGCAGGAAAGGGTTACGCGATGAGGAAGTTGTCGATGAGGCGGGTGGTTCCGACCCTGGCGGCGATGGCGATAAGGGATCCCGGAACGGCTTCCGGCACCGGAAGAAGGCTGTTGGGATCGACGATGACGAGATAGTCGAGCACGGCTTGCGGCTGTTGCTGCAGGAATGCCTGGCCGGCGGCCAGCAGGACTGCGGCGTTCCGCTCGCCGGCGGCGATGCGCTGCGCGATGCCGTCGAGCGTGCGCGGAAGGATGAGAGCCTGCGCGCGCTCCTCGGGGCTGAGATAGCGGTTGCGGGAGCTGAGGGCGAGACCGTCGTCGTCGCGCACGATCGGGCAGGCGATGAGCTCGAGAGGGAAGTTAAGGGCGCGGGCCATCTGGCGCAGCACGGCAAGCTGCGCGGCGTCCTTCTGGCCGAAATAAGCACGGTCCGGCTGAATAATGTGGAAGAGCTTGGCGACGACCGTCGCGACGCCGATGAAGTGGCCGGGACGAGAGGCTCCATCGAGGCGCGTGGCGACGGGGCCGGGATCGACCGTCGTGGTCGCGGACTCCGCATACATCTCGTCGGGCGTGGGGGCAAAGAGAAGATCGACGCCGGCGCGTTCGAGCTGCGCGCAATCGTCGGCGAAGGTACGGGGATATTTGGCGAGATCTTCGTTGGGGCCAAACTGCAGCGGGTTGACGAAGATGCTGGCGGCGACGATGGGGTTCTCGCGGCGGGCGCGATCGACCAGAGACATATGCCCGGCGTGGAGAGCGCCCATGGTGGGTACGACGCCGAGGCTGCTGTTGCTGTCGCGCGCGCGGAGATCGCGAATCGCCTGGCGCACACCGGCGATGGTGTCACAAATCTGCATGGATGGTCTTTCTGTCGGCTCAGGCGTTATATCTGGACACCGCTGGGGAGATGGTAGCTCTCTTCCTCGGTGGGGAAGGTGCGGGCTTCGACGTCGCTCTTGTAGGCATCGACGGCCTGCCGAATCGCGGCGCCGACGTCGGCGTAGCGGCGAACGAACTTGGCCGGCGGCGAGAAGGTGAGCGTCAGCATGTCGTGGAGGACAAGGATCTGGCCGTCGCAATCAGGGCCGGCGCCGATGCCGATGGTGGGGATGTCGAGCTCTGCGGTGAGGATGGTGGCGAGCTCGCGTGGCATGCCTTCGAGCACGATGGCGAAGCATCCCGCCTGCTGTAGAGCAAGCGCGTCCTGACGCAGCTGATCGATGGCCGCGAGCGTCTTGCCCTGCACGCGATAGCCGCCCATGCGATGGACCGACTGCGGCGTGAGGCCGATGTGCGCCATGACGGGGATCTCGGCGTCGGTGAGGCGACGAACCAGAGCGGCGCGGTTGGCGCCACCTTCGATCTTGACCGCCTCTGCGCCGGCTTCCTTCACGAAGCGCAGTGCGTTGGCGACACCCTCGCGATCGTCCACCTGATAGCTGCCGTAGGGCATGTCCGCGACGAGCAGAGCGCGCTGGACGGCGCGACGCACGCCGCGGGTGTAGAGCAGCATTTCGTCGAGCGTGATGGCGAGCGTATTGGGCTGCCCCTGCATCACCATAGCGAGCGAGTCGCCAACCAGGATCAGGTCGAGACCGGCATCGTCGATGATGCGCGCGCTGGCGTAATCATAGGCGGTGACCGCCGAGATGGGCTGATGCTGCAGCTTCTTCTGTTGGAGTGAGGGTACGGTGACCTTGGCTGGTCTTCCATTGCTGCCGGATGCGCTGGCGCGCTCCGAGGTTGCCGCGTCGCGGTTGGCCGGCTCGAACGTAGTTAGGCTCATTTGGTGGACTCCCAGTGCAGTTCCACCGCGTGCCGTGCAGCCCCTTGCGAGTCTGACCTCGGCTTTGGCCGGATACCGCCAATCACCAAGAGTAAGAGTACGCCTGAGGTGCGGAATGGAGCAAGCACTGCTCGCTGTTCGTGTCGCTGTTCGCTCCCCTTTTCGGCGGAATGGGAAGGGACACGCTTCGGAGCACGCGCGTCACTTCTTCTCGAGCGTGGATGTGCTGCTTCTCGTCGCTTGCCGACCGAATTTTCAAGGCGGGCCTAGCCGAGCGGTTATGGGACGGCATCGAAGCCGACATGACTGCCTTTTCTCTGGTTAATCCCGCTCTGACGGCGCTGCGTGCATGACCCACCTTAGTCGACGTGCGCTGCTGATGGCGGGTCTGCTCTATGTGTTC
>FSYS01001610.1_pt1 | contig 60067 bp, 52 predicted proteins | sample 1638491 | NCBI WGS metagenome assembly FSYS01 (sample SAMEA3914788, study PRJEB12502) | metagenome | biome: forest; material: soil | place: Canada | collected 2011-07-03 | depth 0.1 m | reverse complement strand
GTCGCGCTGCTGAAGGAGCCGTGCGGACCGAGCGATGACGACGTGAAGCAGGGCATGTATGGGAACATCTGCCGCTGCGGTGCCTATCCGAACATCGTCGCCGCTGTGCAGGCCGTTCGTCGGCAGCAGGCTTAACCGTTCGATCTACCAGGCAAGTCGGGAGCAAGAGTTATGGATGCATTTCGTTATAGCCGCGCAGACAGCGTCGCGCAGGCGGTGCAGGCAGGATCGAAGAGTTCGACCTGGCAGCAAGGGGCAACGGTACGGTTTGTGACGGGTGGGACCACACTGGTCGACTTGATGAAGCTGGGCGTCGAGCGTCCGCAGGAGTTGGTGGACATCAACGGCCTCGCGCTCGATAAGATCGAGGCGCTTCCGGGCGGTGGTCTGCGCGTGGGCGCGTTGGTGCGGAACTCGGATATGGCGCATGATGCCTCGGTGCAGCGTGATTATCCGGTGCTGTCGGAGGCGTTGCTCTCGGGGGCTTCGCCGCAGTTGCGCAACATGGCAACGACGGGCGGAAACCTGCTGCAGCGGACACGCTGCGTGTACTTCCGCGACACGGCGCATGCCTGCAACAAGCGTCAGTCTGGCTCGGGCTGTTCGGCCATTGGCGGGTTCAATCGCATGATGGCGATCCTGGGCACCAGCGACAAGTGCATCGCGTCGAATCCCTCGGATATGAACGTGGCGCTGACCGCGCTCGAGGCAACGGTCATCATCCAGGGCGCGAAGGGCGAGCGCAAGGTTCCGATCCACGAGTTCTTCCTGGTTCCCGGCGAGACGCCGGAGCGTGAGAACGTGATGGAGTCTGGTGACGTGATTACGGCGGTGACGATCCCGGCGCTTCCCGCTGGAACGCGCTCGACGTACCTGAAGCTGCGGGATCGCGCGGCGTATGAGTTCGCGCTGTCCTCGGCTGCTGTGGTGGTGAACGTTCAGGGCGGCAAGATCCATCGCGCGCGGATCGCGATGGGCGGCGTTGGCACCAAACCTTGGCGGTCGCTCGAGGCGGAACGCGCGCTCGAGGGCAAGTCTGCCGAGCCAGCTGTCTTCCGCCATGCTGCGGAGGAGGCGCTGCGGGATGCGAAGCCGAGCAGCGAGAATGGGTTCAAGGTCGAGTTGGCGAAGCGCTGCCTTGTGCGCACGCTGACGATGGCCACGCGAACCGCCTAGCCGCTACCAGAACCACCTGAGCAAAGGCGCCGCTCGAAGCGCGTCGGGAGACTTGGAATATGTCGAACTTGTCGAATGGGGATGGAATGAATAGCAGCAGCGAGGGAGCAAGCATCATCGGCACTGGCGTTCCGCGCGTCGATGGGCCGCTGAAGACGACCGGCAGTGCGCGATACGCGTCCGACTATAACTTCCCTGGGTTGGTCTACGCGGTTCCGGTGTGCAGCACCATCGCGAATGGGAAGATCCGCTCGCTGAACACTAGCTTGGCGGAAGGTCTTCCTGGCGTGCTGACAGTGTTGCACCATGGGAACTTCGGGCCGGTGTTTCGCATGCCTCCAGGACGCGGCGGTCGCGTCAGTGAGGATCGCGCGCCGTTCGAGGACAATACCGTTTACTACTGGGGTCAATATGTGGCTCTGGCGGTTGCAGAGACCTACGAGCAGGCGCTTGCCGGAGCTGCGGCTGTGCGTGTGGAATATGACTCGCTGCCGCCGAACGTGGCGACGCGATTGGACGATGTGCACGGAGATCCGCATGTCGAGAGCACGCGGGGCAATCCCGATGCGGCCTTCGCCAGTGCTCCGGTGCAGGTCGATGAGACCTATGTGACGCCGGCCGAGACCCACAATCCGATGGAGATGCATGCTTCGGTCGCGATCTGGGATGGGACGAAGTTCACGCTGTACGAGTCGACGCAGGGCGTTGTCAACCATCTGAACGTGATGGCTCAGGTACTGGGCGTGCCGCGCGACAACATCCAGATCATCTCCAAGTTCATTGGCTCCGGATTCGGTGGGAAGCTGTTTCCGTGGCCGCATTCGGCGTTGGCCGCAGCGACCTCGCGCAAGCTGAATAGACCGGTGAAGCTGACGTTGAGCCGCAAGATGATGTTCGCCGATGTGGGACATCGTCCGCGGACGCAGCAGCGGCTGCGGCTGGGCGCGACGCCGGATGGCAAGCTGGTGTCGCTGCGTCAGGACTATCGCAATCACACCTCGTTCATCGAGGACATCAAGGAGAACTGCGGCGAGGCGACTCCGTTCCTCTACAGCACGCCGAATCTCACGGTGACCTCGCAGCTGGTGCAGCGGAATGTGGGAACGCCGACGCCGATGCGTGGACCGGGCGCGGTTCCTGGCTTGTATGCGCTCGAGTCGGCGATGGACGAGTTGGCGATCAAGCTGAAGATGGATCCGGTGCAGCTGCGGTTGGTCAACGATACGCTGATCGACGAGGAGAAGAATAAGCCGTTCTCGTCGCGTCATCTGAAGGAGTGCTATCAGGTCGGCGCGGAGAAGTTCGGCTGGTCGAAGCGCACGCCTGAGGTCGGTTCGATGAAGCGCGGCGACGTGATTCTCGGCTGGGGCGTTGCGGCGGCTTCGTGGGGAGCGGGACGCGGCGAGTGCAATACGAACGTGACCTTGAATCTGGACGGAACCGCTCGCGTGAGCTGCGGAACGCAAGATCCGGGAACCGGAACGTATACCGTGTTTGCCATGGTGGTGAGCGAGAAGACGGGCATTCCGCTTGAAAAAATCGATGTCGTGATCGGCGACAGCTCGCTGGGTGCCGGACCGATGTCGGGCGGATCGACGGCGACGGCCACCATCCTGCCTTCCGTCTCGGAGGCTGCGGAGGGCGCGGTCAAGGCGGTGCTAATCATGGCGGCGAAGTCGAATGGGTCGCCCTACTTCGGCAAGGATCCCGACTCGCTCGCGATGTCCAATGGCCGCGTGCACGCGAAGGGCGAGTCGCCGGACGCGGGTATTCCGTTCCAGGAGGCGCTGAAGTTCGCGCAGGTGGCCTACGCCAACGGCGACGCACACACGGGCGGCCTGGGTTCGGACACTAAGGCGCATGACTACTCGATGCACTCGTTCGGCGTGCAGTTCGTCGAAGTGGAGTGGGACCCGGGAATCGCGCGGCTGCGCGTGAGCCGCGTGGTCAGCGTGGTCGACGGTGGTCGCATCATCAACATGAAGGCGGCGACCAACCAGATGGCCGGCGCGGTCGTGATGGGTGTCGGCATGGCGCTGCTCGAACACACGATCTACGATCCGCGGAACGGACACGCGATCAACGACAACTTCGCCGACTACGTGGTGCCGACGCACGCCGATGCGCCACAGATCGACGTCCACTTCCTCAACATTCCGGACCCGCAGATGGGCACGTATGGTGCGCGCGGCATCGGCGAGATCGGCCTGGCTGGCGTCGCTCCGGCGATTACGGCGGCGGTGTACCACGCGACTGGAGTGCGGGTGCGCGAGCTGCCGATCCGGATCGAGGATCTGTTGACGGCGAAGGCATGAGCAGCCATTTCGACGCGGAGACGGCGAGTGACCCGATCGCGTTGTTTGGCGATTGGTTGCGCGCCGCCTCCGAGAGCGAGGGGAACGACCCGAACGCGATGTCGCTGGCCACTGCTACGGCAGGGGGCCGGCCATCCGTTCGGATCGTGCTGTTGAAGCGGGTGGATAAGGCCGGGTTCGTCTTCTATACCAATGCGGAGAGCCGCAAGGGTGTGGAGATGCTGGCCAATCCACATGTGGCCCTGTGCTTCCACTGGAAGAGCCTGCGGCGTCAGGTCCGGGTGGAGGGCATGGTGCATGACCTTCCGGGCGAGGACGCCGACGCCTACTTCCATAGCCGGTCGCGAAGCAGCCAGATCGGAGCGCTGGCCTCCGAGCAGAGCCGTCCGCTGGCCAGCCGCGAGGAGCTGGAGTCGCGAGCGCAGGCGCTCGAGGAACGCTATCCGGGCGAGGTTCCGCGGCCGGGGTACTGGCGTGGCTTCGTGGTGCTGCCGGAGACGATCGAGTTCTGGCAGGATGGGCCGCACCGGCTGCATGACCGGATCGTGTTTACGCGCACGGTGGACGGCTGGCGGAAGACGCGGCTGTGTCCGTAGCGTTTCTGTTCTTCTGCGGGGGCACTATTTGGGACACAAGCCTTTTTGTTTCTGTAGGATAGAATGATCTTGGCCTGCAACATCATCATCCTAAAGAACTTACGGATAAAATATTTATTCTGAACGAGTTATCGCGGTAAATGAGGTGTCGGGGCTTTTCTTTATCTCTACTCCCGTTAAAACAGATTGGCGGGATCCTTTGCTGCTGCGCCAAGTTTTGGAAATTTAAATCGGTCCGTCTTTGTTGGAGATTCGCCGATTTCGGGTATTTTGTAGGTTGCGAGGAAAAACAGGGAGTGGGGAACAGTAGCCAGCGGCACGAATGCTTTCCTGGGTTAGGGAAGTCTTTCCCCATTCATGCGCGGTGAGGCTGTCATGAATGGGGCACCGGGGCGGGTGGCGCAGACGATGTGGAGAGATGACGTCTTTTCCGGTTTGAGAGAACCTGGCTAAAAAGCCGATCCCTGCGGGGATGCCAACTAATATAACCAAGGGATTTTAGGCGGCCTCGAGGACAGCCATGTCCTGGGGTTTCTTGCTGTGGTCGGCGACACCGAGCAGGTTGAGGATCGGGGTGGTCAGGATAGTGGTGACCAGCGCCATGACGACCAGCATGGTGAAGAGCGTGGGCGAGAAGACGTGGGCGTTGTAGGCGATGTTGAGGACGATCAGCTCCACCAGGCCGCGGGTGTTGAGCAGGGCGCCGAGGGCGAAGGCGTGGCGCCAGGATTGGCCGGTCCAGCGAGCGGCGAGGACGGCTCCGCCCATCTTGCCGGCGACGGCCGCGAGGAGGACGACGCCGGTCCAAAGCCAGATGCGGCCGCCGCTGAGGAGATCGAGGCGCGTGCGCATCCCGGTGAGGGCGAAAAAGAGGGGCAAGAGGAGGACGGAGACCAGCATGTCGAGGCGAGTGCGGACGGCGGTCTGCCAGCGCTCGATGCGGGGGAAGCAGAGGCCGGCCATGAAGGCTCCGAAGAGGGGATGGATGCCGAGAGCCTCGGTGACGGCGGCGGAGCTGAGGACGAGGGCGAGGACGACGCCGAGCGTCTCGTAGGAGAGGCCTATGACGTTCTGGCGGCGCACGAACCAGGCGGCGAGGGGGCGGATTCCGAAGAGCATGACGACGATGTAGAGGCCGAGCCAGAGGAGGCGGAGGGGCATGGTCAGGGCATGGGCTCCGGCGGCGGGAGCCGCGGCGCCGAGCAGGGTGAGGGCGAAGGCGAGCAGGGTCCAGGCGGCGACGTCGTCGACGGCGGCGCACATAAGGGCGGTGGCGCCAAGCGGGGTGGATTGCAGCTTGCGCTCCTCGAGGATGCGGGCGAGGACGGGGAAGGCGGTGATGCTCATGGAGATGCCGAGGAAGAGGACGAAGGGAATGCGGCCGATACCGTCGGGGGCAAAGCGGATGCGGAGGGAGTGAGCGACGAGGGCGGCCATGAGAAAGGGGAAGAAAATGCTCATCGCGCTGGCAAAAACTGCCGTCTTGCCCTGGCGCTGGAGATGGCCGTAGTCGAGCTCGGCGCCGATGAGGAAGAGGAAGAGGATGAGGCCGACGGTGCTGAGGGTCTCGAAGGAGCCGAGGGAGGCCGCGGGGAAGAGAGACTGCGCGGCGTGGGGAGCGAAGCGACCAAAGACCGACGGGCCAACGAGAATGCCGCCGATGATCTCGCCGACGACGCGCGCCTGGCCGAGTTTTCTGGCAGCCCAACCGCAGATCAAGGCTACGAGAAGAACGATCGTCATTTGCAAAAGGAGCAGGGTCATAGGCATTTCCTCGGTGATTTGGGATCCCCTCTTGAACGAGGTGTGCTGGGGGTACAGCAATTTAGATGCCCTTTTGGGGGGAAGTGTGGTGGGCGGTGCGAAGAGCAGTTTCGCTTGCTTGCGATGTCCACCTTAGCACCCAAAGGCGGGCGCGAAGATAGGCACCCGGTTGTCGGGGAGCTGGCGGGGAAGGAAAAGGCCCGGCTCCCTTGATAGGGGAGGCCGGGCCTTTGGGTGGTGCGGTTAGCTGGCTAGCTGATTGGTTGGTTAGCTGACTAATTCGACCGTGACGGACTTGGTGTCGGGGTTGAGGGTGGCGATGCGGAAGTTGCGGACCTGGCCGGTCTGCGGGGCTTCGGGCTTCGCCTGGACTGTGGAGGTGCCGGTCTTCCACTTGGCGTTCAGCATGGAGCTGAACGCTGAGAGATCGAGGGCTCCGGCGGCTGGCTTGGACTCTTCCTTAGGCGCTGGCTCGGTGGCCGGCAAGGTGCAGAGGGCGAAGACCCCGTCGCCGAGCTCGACCGTGGCTTGGCGGCCGTCGACCTTGGTGATGCGGCCGGTAACGGGGTTGCCGGGTTTGTGTTCAGCGAGGAACTCGTCGAGGCCGGTGGGCACCAACTGCTTCATGCTGAGGCGGATCTGGCGCTTGGTAGGGTCGATCTCGAGCAGCTTGGCCTGGACAATCTGACCGACGCGAAGGACATCCTGCGGCCGCTCGATGCGCTTCTCGGCGCTGATCTCGGAGACGTGGATGAGGCCTTCGATGCCCTCGGCGAGGGTGACGAAGGCGCCGAACTTGGTGAGCGAGGAGATGGGACCCTCGACAGTGGAGCCGGCGGGGAACTTGTTGGGAGCCTCGGTCCAGGGGTCGCCGAGGGTCTGTTTGAGACCGAGGGCGATGCGCTTCTCGGCGACGTTGATGCCGAGGATGACGGCGTCGACGACCTCGCCGACCTTGAGCAGGTCTTCGGGCTTGCGGACTTTTTTGGCCCAGGACATCTCGGAGACGTGAATCATGCCCTCGACGCCGGGGGTGAGCTCGACGAAGGCGCCGAAGTCGGTGAGGCGGCTGACGGCGCCGCGGATGCGCTCGCCGACAGTGTAGGTGGAGGGTACGGCGTCCCAGGGGTGGGGCTGGGTCTGCTTGAGGCCGAGGGCAATGCGGCGGGTGGCCTGGCCGGACTTGTCGAGCTTGCCGGTCTGCTCGATCTTGAGGACCTTGACCTGGAGCTGGTCGCCGACGGTGAGGGCGTCAGAGGGCTTGGCGAGGCGGGTCCAGGCGATGTCGGAGATGTGGAGGAGACCGTCGATGCCGCCAAGGTCGAGGAAAGCGCCGTAGTCGGTGAGCGAACGGACCGTGCCGAAGACGAGGTCCCCCTCTTGGAGTTCCGCGAAGCGGCGGTCCTTCGTGGATTTTTCTTCCTCTTCGAGGACGGCGCGGCGGTCGACGACGACGTCGACGTCGCCCTCGGCGCCTTCGGTGGGGACCTCAAGCTTGAGGATGCGGCAGCGGATCTCCTGGCCGACGAGGGCGGCGACTTCGGCAACGTCGCGGGCACCGCTGCGGGAGCCGGGGAGGAAAGCGCGGACGCCGACATCGACGGTGAGGCCGCCCTTGACGACGGCGGTGACGGTCCCGGAGATGGTGCTCTGGGCGGCGAAGGCGGCTTCGAGCGAGGAGATGTCCTTGGGCTGGGAGACCTTCTGCAGAGAGAGGTCGTAGTAGCCTTCGGGATTGCGGCCCTTGCTGGTGACGGTGAGCTTGTCGCCGACGGCGATGGGCTGGGCGGCGTTGGTGAAGAGGGTCAGCGGGAGGATGCCTTCGGTCTTGTAGCCGATGTCGACGAGGACCGAGTCGGCGGTGAGGGCGACGACGGTGCCGGAGATCTGGCGGCGGTCCTCACCGGACTTGTGCGAGTGGCTGCGCTCGAACTGGGAGAGGATCTGGTCGAAGGACAGGTCGGACTCGGAGGATTCCGCCGGCACGGGTGTTTCGCCGATCTCGGTGTGCGGCTTGGGTTCGGGGGTGGATGCGGAAAGCTGATTTTCGGGGATGGACATGAACGGAATGGCCTCTACGGTCGTAATCCGGCTAGGATATCACCGGCGGAACGCGAAGGTTTGGGCGCTGCTGGGAAGGGGGGCCAGGCGCGGGTTCGGGCTTGGGTTAGCGTGGATGCAGCCTATGATGGAGATGGAGGTAGTACGACAATTTTCTTCGTCTGGGGTCTAAACCTTTGTGAAAGAATCCTCGTCTGTCCGAATATCGGGCGCTGGGTCGCTGTGGCGTGTTCGTCGGATGCAAGGAAGGGATCGACCATTTGATTAAGGTTTCAAGATTCAGCGCGGCACCAGTTTCACGTCGAGAGTCGGGCCTAGGTGCCGACCCCTGCGGTGTCGAGTTTGCGGTGGTGCTGCCGACGTACAACGAGCGGGAGAACATCGGTCCAGTGCTTGGCCGGCTGGAGGCGGCGCTCGATTCGATAGCCGGCGGGATGGGCTGGGAAATCGTGTTTGTGGACGACGACTCGCCGGACGGCACGGCGGAGGTGGTCTGCGAGTATGCGCGGCGGGATCCGCGGGTGCGATTGGTGCATCGCGTGGGACGGCGGGGGCTGTCTTCGGCATGCATCGAAGGCATCCTGGCGACGACGGCGAACTTTATCGCGGTGATGGACGCGGACCTGCAGCACGATGAGTCGATTCTGCCGAAGATGCTGGAGCGGCTGCGCGAGGAGCCGCTGGATGTGGTGATTGGGACGCGCAATGCGCTGGGCGGGAGCATGGGGCAGTTCTCGAAGAAGCGTGTGCTGCTGAGCCAGGTGGGGAATGCGATCAGCCAGGCGGTGTGCCGGTGCGCACCGAGCGACCCGATGAGCGGATTTTTCGTGGTGCGGCGGAGCTTCTTCCTGGAGGTTGTGTCGCGGCTGCAGGGGAATGGTTTCAAGATTTTAGTGGACATGCTGTCCTCGAGCGAGCGGCCGGTGCGTTTTGCCGAGGTGGGCTACATCTTTCGCAAGCGCACCTATGGCGAGAGCAAGCTGGATGTGAATACGGCGGTCGAGTATCTGTTCCTGGTGCTGAACAAAGCGATGGGCGGGGTGGTGCCGGTGCGGTTTGCGATGTTCGCGCTGGTGGGCGCAACCGGCGTGCTGGCGCACCTGGGATGCCTGGCGGTGCTGCTGTTCGGGCTGCATATGAAGTTCCTGACGGCGCAGGCGATTGCGTCGTTTGTGGCAATGACAGAGAACTTCTTCCTGAACAACCTGATTACGTATCGCGACCGGAAGCTGCGCGGCGTGCGGCTGGTGTCGGGGCTGCTGTCGTTTTATGTCGCCTGTTCGTTTGGGGCATGGGCGAATGTGGTGTTCGCGCGGGCGCTGCTGAGTGGGGGTGCAAAGTGGTATCTGGCCGGGCTGGCGGGGATTGTGCTGAGCTCGGTGTGGAACTACTCGATCAATAACCTGTTTACGTGGCAGATGCCGGTTGAGGGGCGTAGGGCCGATGCTGGCGTGGAAGCGTTGGCGGAGCAGGTGGATATTCTGCATTGAGTTCGAGTGAGAAAACGGTAAGTTTGCGATGGGATCGGCGCGTGTTGTGGATATGCGCGTGCCTCACGTTGGTGGTGGCGGCATACCCGTTTGCTCGGGCGGGCCTGCGGTTCGAGGTGGGCTATAACGAGGGCTGGAATGTGTACAATGCCAGCACCGTTGTGCACCAATTCCTCTCGGGGCGGGGCTTGCTGTATGGCGCGCGGCCTGGATGGACGACGATCAACTATCCGATGCTTTCGTTCGTGGTGGTGGCGGCGCTCGAGCGCGTGACGCATGAACTGCTGTTTACGGGGCGGGCGTTGTCGCTGCTGGGGCTGCTGGCGTCGAGCGTACTGGTGGGCGCGATCGTGCACAGGCTGGGTGGATCGGCGCGGGCGGCGGTGCTGGCGGGGCTTTATTGCCTGGCGGTGTTTTGTACCGACGCCGACGCGTATGTGGGGCAGGACGATCCGCAGATGTTCGCTCAGGTGTTCTTTCTGGGTGGTCTGCTGCTGTACCTGTGGCGTCGCGATAGCTGGTTCGCGATTGCGGGCGCGGCGGCGCTGTTCGTCGTGGGTGGGTCGGTCAAGCACAATCCGATCGACTTTCCGCTGACGGTGCTGCTGGAACTGGCTCTGATCGCGCGGTGGCGAGCGGTGTGGTTCGCGGGCTGCGGGCTGGTGCTGGCGGCAGTGTCGGTGGCGCTGAATGTGCACTTCGGAGGAGCTTATTTTGTGAGCCAGTTGCTGGCTCCACGAAGCTACTCGACGGGGCATGCGCTGGCCAATTTGATGGACGTGTTTGGGCCGCTGCTGCTGCCGTTCTGTGTGGCGATTGCGATGGCGTTTTCCGTGAGAAAAGACCGGAGGCGCAGGATTGCAACGATTCTGCTGGTGGTCTCGCTGGGGCTCGGCGGATACTTTGGCGGCGGACGCGGGGTATCGATCAATGCGCTGTTCAGCGCGGTGTTGGCGACGGCGATCCTGCTGGGACTGTTCTGGGATGAGGCGTGCGCGACGCGGTGGCGCTGGCTGGGGCGGGAGTTTGCTCCGCTGCTGTTGTTCGGATGGCTGCTGATTCCGTGGCTGTTGGTGCCGTGGATCGTGACGGACGATTGGAATCCGGCGCACCGGTTCCGCGAGGATGTAGCGGCCGAGGGCCGGTTCGCAGGGGAGACGGCGTTCTTGCGGGCGCGGAGTGGGCCGGCGTTGTGCGAGAGCCTGCTGCGGTGCTACTTCGCGGGCAAGCCGTTTGTGTACGATCCGTTCAACGCGACGCGGTTGATCGAGCTCCACCGACTCGATGAGAGGCCGATGCTTGAGGACCTGCGGCGGCAGCGGTATGCGGCGGTGCAGTTCGACGAGTCGATCGAGTTGGAACGGCAGTCGGAGCGGTGGGATCCGGCGATCGTCGCGGCGATTGAGGCGAACTACGTGCCTGCGGTGGTGAATGAGGATGGGGAGATCTACGTGCCGAAGCGACCGTAGACTGTCGCTATGCGACGCGGGTGACGACGACGAGAGCGAGGAGGATAGCGAAGGCGTCCTCGGTCAGCGCGGCGGGGAGGTCGCGACCGAAGCTGGCGGCGAGTCGGGCGCGGATGAAGGCGCCGCCGAGAGTTCCGGCGACGGCTCCGAGGGCGCCGGCGATCAGGCCGAGCGCAAGGGCGTGGGAGCTGGCGCCGATGGCGGCTCCGACGAAGGCGCCGCTGAGGATGCGGACGATGAACTGCGGAGGCACAGTGCGGCTGGGGGTTTTGGGAAGCTTGTCGTTGACAATCTCGCCGAGCGCGAGCAAGGTGAAGATCCAAGGCGTGAAGGCGTAGCCGAGGAAGGCGAGCGGTGTGGCTTGGAGGTGCAGCAGCCCGGAGTGGGCGGCCCAGCTGGCGGCAGCGGGTGCGGTGAGGGCGCGAAGTCCGGAGACGACTCCAAGCAGGAACGCGAGCACGAGGATGGACATGGGAGCTCCTGATCTGGCGTGCGGATCTGGTGCTTATCGAGCGGTGCTTCCGTGCTAGGCCGATTCTGGCTACTGCACGCCGCGTGATGGGTTGGGACAAGAAATCAGGACAGGGAATCAGGAAAAGGAAACAGCGGGCCGGCTGGCTGGGGCGGGCCCGCAGGAAGTGCTCGCTATGCGGCCTGGGTGACGACGACGGTCGAGCGGATGAAGTCGAGCAGGTCGGCGTTGATCTGGTCGGCGTGGGTGGTGCACATGCCGTGTGGGAAGCCGGGGTAGACCTTGAGTCTCGCGTTCTTGACGAGCTTGGAGGAGAGCATGGCGGAGGCCCCGATGGGAACGATCTGGTCGTCGTCGCCGTGCAGGATGAGGGTGGGGATGTCGATCTTCTTGAGGTCTTCGGTGAAGTCGGTCTCGGAGAAGGCTTTGATGGTGTCGTAGCCGCCCTTGATGGAGCCGAGCATGCCTTGCAGCCAGAACTGCTCGCGTACGCCCTCGGAGATCTTGGCGCCGGGGCGGTTGTAGCCGTAGAAGGGCAGGGTGAGGTCCTTGTAGAACTGCGGGCGGTCGGCGGCGACGCCGGCACGGATCTCGTCGAAGGAGGAGAGCGGGAGGCCGCCGGGGTTGGCGTCGGTCTTGAGCATGAGGGGTGGGACGGCGCCGATGAGCACTGCCTTGGCGACGCGCTTGGTGCCGTGACGGCCGAGGTAGCGGGCGACCTCGCCGCCGCCGGTGGAGTGGCCTATCAGGATGACGTCCTTGAGGTCGAGGGTCTCGAAGAGCACGGCGAGATCGTCGGCGAAGTGGTTCATGTCGTTGCCGTCCCAGGTTTGGGAGGAGCGGCCGTTGCCGCGGCGGTCGTGGGCGATGACACGGTAGCCCTGGTTGCCGAAGAACATCATCTGGATGTCCCAGGCGTCGGCGGTGAGGGGCCAGCCGTGCGAGAAGACAATGGGCTGGCCGGTGCCCCAGTCCTTATAGTAGATGGTGGTGCCGTCCTTGGTGGTGATGGTGCTCATGGGTCTCTCTCCTGACGTTGGGGTTGGGTGTCTGGGCGGACAGTCCCGGGATGGATCTGGTCTTCGAGGGAAACCCAGGCTGCACCACTATGGCATGAGTGGGGGCGGAGGTGGTGTCAAGAATGCGAATTGCGGGGTGCTGCGGGCGATGGTCGGCACCGCGGGCGGCGCTCACCCGGAGCGGGTGATGAATGCGGGGTGAAAAAAGCGGTTGAGATGTAGCGCGGGATGCACTAGGCTCGTAGCTACTAACTGCGATATCAGATATCACCAGCGATCCGCCGCCGTGTAGCCTTGGAGTTTGTGCAAGGCTATAACTGTCCCGCTTACCGAGCCCCTCCTCCCTGTGCGCTCCGAGCCGTCGGAGCAGCCAGGCTTGATGATTTGTCGAACCGAATCCGCATAAAGGAAGAAATGGTATGAAGCTTCTCGCTCTTGCAGCAGCAGTGTCTCTCTCCCTCGCGCCGGCGGTCGTGGCGCAGCAGCCGCAGTTTGCCTCGGTGCCGGGACAGGGCCGGTCGATGGTGGTGACCAAGTTCGGCATCGTGGCCGCGCCGCAGTTTCTGGCGTCGCAGGCGGGCGCGCACATCCTGGAAGAGGGCGGCAATGCCATCGATGCCGCGATTGCCGCCAATGCGGTGATGGGCGTGGTGCAGCCGTATGTGAACGGCATGGGCGGCGATCTGTTCATGCTGTACTACGAGGCGAAGACGGGCAAGCTGTATGGGTTGAACTCGAGCGGATGGTCGCCCAAGGGACTCTCGATCGAGTACCTGAAGGCGCATGGCGAGCAGGAGATTAATCCCATCGGCGTGGAGACGATCGATGTTCCGGGAGCGGTGGCCGGATGGGACGCGATGCGGAGCCGGTTCGGCACGCTGCCGTTCAGCACGCTGCTGGCGCCGGCGATCTACTACGCGGACAATGGATTTCCGCTGGCTGAGCGCAATGCGCGCTACTGGGTTGCCAAGCGGTTGATGAACCAGCCGGGGTACAAGGAGACCTACGTTCCCAATGGCGCGGCGCCGAAGGTTGGAGACCTGTTCAAGAACCCGGCACTGGCGAACTCGCTACGGCAGGTAGCCGCACATGGGCGGGACGCGTTCTACAACGGCCCGATGACCGAGACGATGGTGAAGTTCCTGCGGGCACAGGGTGGGACGCACACGCTCGAAGACTTCAAGGAGTTTCAGCCGGAGTGGGTGGATCCGGTGTCGACGACCTACCGCGGATGGACGGTGTATGAGCTGCCGCCGAACGGGCAGGGAATTGCGGCTCTGTCGATGCTGAACATCATGGAGCACTTTCCGATGGGGCAGTATGGGCATAACTCGGCCGACGCGCTGCAGGTGATGATCGAGGCGAAGAAACTGGCGTACGCGGATATGTACCACTATGTCGGCGATCCGCGCTTCACCGAGGTGCCGGTGAAGCAGCTGATCTCGAAGGAACTGGGCGACCAGCGGGCGAAGCTGATCGATATGAACAAGGCCGCGTGCCAGGTGGTGCCGTCCGACGTCGAGAAGATGCTCGAAGCGCACGGCAAGACGACGATCTATCTGTCGACGGTGGATAAGGACGGCAATATCGTGTCGCTGATCCAGAGCAACTTCGCGGGCTACGGCACAGGAATGGTGGCGCCGGGCGTGGGCTTCTCGTTCCAGAATCGCGGCGCGGGCTTTGTGATGACGCCGGGACTGCCGAACTCGTTGGCTCCGCGCAAACGGCCGCTACATACGATCATTCCGGCATTTATGGAGAAGGGCGATATCCATATCGGCTTCGGCATCATGGGCGGTTGGAACCAGGCGCAGGCGCATGCGCAGTTCGTCGCGAATGTGGTCGACTACGGGATGAATGTGCAAGCGGCACTGGAGCAGCCTCGGTTCACGAAGGAGACCTTCGACGGCTGCGACGTGTTGATGGAAGAGACGATGCCGGCGGATGTTCGCGCGGAGCTGACTAAGCGCGGGCATGAGATCAAGCTGCTGGAGCCGTACTCGTTCAGCGTTGGCCAGGGCGAGGCAGTGGTGTATGACAGCAGCCGCCACGTCAACTTCGCGGGAGCGGATCCGCGCTCCGATGGCGAGGCGATTCCGCAGGAGCCGAACACGAAGTAAACGTCCTTCAAACAATCAACCGGCGGCCCGTGGATGTTGCGGGCCGCCATTTTTATTTGTCGCTTAGAAGACCTTTGTGACGCGCAGGACGAGCTTGTTGCCTTCGCTCATGTTCTTGGCACCGAGCTCGTGGTAGGAGTTGACCCAGAAGTACCACTTGCCGCGATTGTAGACGGCTCCGGGGCCGATCCCGCCGATCTGCTGGTGGGAGTTGGGCAGGTCGATGCCGTTGGCGCGGGCGTCGGTGATCTGCTTCAGGTAGTAGCCGTTGGCGCCGATGTAGAAACCCTTGAGAATCTCGTAAGAGGCAGTGGCGTTGAAGTGGATGGCCTGGCCGGCCTGGGTGGTGTTATCGCCGGTGTCGACGGGCGGCGCGTGGTTGGTGGAGTTCCAGAGATAGTGGACGCGCCAGCTGGTCTCGAAGCGCTTGGCGGGATAGAGGGTCACCGCGTAGTAGGGATTGTGGGCCCAGGCGTTGTTGCCGATGTTGACTGGACGCTCGGCCGAGTAGCGACCGGTGGGGGTATAGACGTCGAAATCGGCGCGCTGGTAGATGGGCATGCCGAAGAGGGTGTGCTTGGGCCATTGAAGGATGATGGGAGCGAAGACGGACGCGCCCATTCCCTGCCCGATGCTGTGGCCGCCGGTGTCGACGTACGCGCCGGTGAACACGACTTCGGTCCCGTACCAGGCACCGAGAAGGCGCGGGTGTGGCGTGATCCACGCGATATGGAGCAGCGACGCTCCGGAGTTGACGTCGGTGATCCCGGGGACGCGCTGGCCGGTATTGCTGAGGGTCTTGTTATCGTGTTCGCCCTGGCCGATGTCCTCGACGAGCCAGCCGGGGAAGGCGATGCCATCGAGGAAGCTGGTGTCGCCGAGGTTCACGGCGGGGAGAGAAGGCTGCTGCTGTGCCCGACCGAAGGGGCACAACAGCAGCAGGAGCAGGCCGCAGGTGGAAACCAACCGGCGACCGTGTGTCATCGCGCTGCGGCCTGGAGAGCGGCGGTGGCGGCGTTGCGCAGGACGACCTCGGAGCGCAGACGGTCGAGGGAGCTGAGCATGAAGTCGAGGGTGGGCTGGTCGAGGAAGGCCTCGTCCTGGAACTTGGTATGAACGCCGCCAACGACGACCTCGGGACCGGGGACAACGTGGGCGAGCAGGGAGGTGAGGGTCTCGCGCAGTTGGTACTGGGCGCGGACGCCGCCGGTGAAGGCCAGCGACGAGGTGATGATGGTGACCGGCTTGTTCTTGAGGACGGAGTGGAAGACCGGGCGCGAGATCCAGTCGAGCGTGTTCTTGAGCACGCCGGGGACACCGTGGTTGTACTCGGGCGTGACGAAGAGGACTGCGTCGGCCTGGGCGATGGCGGCGTTGACGGCATGGACGGTGGCAGGCTTGTTGTCGCCGTCGAGGTCCTCGTTGTAGAGAGGGACGTCACTGATGTCGACCAGAGAGAGCTCGATCGCGGGCTGCAGGTGACGGGCGAGCAGCTTGATGAGGGCGGTGCTGAAGGAGGCTTGCCGCAGGCTTCCGGAGATGCCTGCGATTCGAATGGGGGCGATGAGGTGCATGAGGGGGGGGGGCTCCGACACTAATACTGTAACGTACAGTATTATTATAACAGATACGCAGATCCTAGGGGAGAGAACTCTGCGGGGAGCAGAAGCCCTCGGATCTCGGCCGCGGGGCACGTATGCTGGAGGGCGAGGTGCCCTTTCGCCGAGTTCGGCCAAAAGGGGAAGGGACGACGGAGACTATGTCGCAAACCGCAGGGAAACCCAAGGCCACGGACGCGGCTGAGCCGCAGCGCGCCGCTCGCCAGACGAGCCGGGGCAAGCAGCGCAGTGAAGGGATGCTGCGCACGGCGGCGGATCTGTTCCTGGAGAAGGGCTATGACCAGACCAGCGTGGACGAGGTGATTCAGCGGGCCGGGGGCTCGAAGACTCATGTCTATCGCGAGTTTGGGGGCAAAGAGGGACTGTTTCTGGCGGCGGTGAAGCATCTCTGCGCGGAGGTGCAGCAGCCGATCCAGACACTAGATGTGTCGGGGCTGCCGTTCGAGGCCGGGCTGCTACAACTGTCGCAGGCGCTGGTGCGGATGCTGCTGGCGGGGCGGCATTTGGCGTTGCAGCGGCTGGTGTTCGCGGAGGCGCCGCGGTTTCAGAAGACCGGTGAGATCTGGTTCGCGGGTGGGCCGGAGGTGACGCACGGGATCTTTAGCCGGTTCTTCGCGCAGTGGATGGAGAGGGGATTGCTGCGGCGGGAGGAGCCGGATCTGATCGCGCGGCTCTACTGCGATATGCTGTCGGGGCACATTCTCGACCGTGCGTGGCTGGGGATCGGAGAGAAGCCGTCGCCAGCGGTGGCCCAACGGACGATCGATGCGGCGATCGATCTGTTTCTCGATGGATTTTTGACGAAGCGGCGCGCGTAGAAGCGCGGATAGGGAATGGGGCAGCAACTGCGCCTACGGCCAGGGAACTAGAACTACGGTTAGCTTCCGAATTGCCGACCACAGACCCGGAATCCGCGACTTAACCTTCTGCCCGTCTGGATGACTGCCTCAGCCTGTTGCCGTCAGTTGAGATCTCAGCGCCGGCCACATTCCTGAACGCTGGCCGACTCTACGATTTTACCCTTCGGGATGCTGACCCCATAATAAATCAAATGGACGTCAGCACCTTCGCGAGGCACTTTCCCCGGCTTTATCACCTCACCTTCGCCTCAAATCTACCCAGCATCCGCGAGCACGGTCTACTCAGCCCCCAGGCGCTCGCCGATCGCTACAACTTCAGCCCGGAAGAGAGCACTGCAGTCCTGGACCATCGCCGCCGCTGCATCCAGGAGTTGCATGGCATCACGTTGCGCGATCAGCTCGCCGCACCAGAATCGAAGATGAAGTCCTGCCTGGTCGGGATCACCGTTCCTGAATGGATCACCCTGCTGAACGGCAAAATTTTCTTCTTTGTCTCAAAACAGAAGGCAGACGTATTCGCCGAAACCTATGCCGCCTACGACAATCTTTTGCTTGAGGTAGACACTGCGGCACTGTTGGCCACGCACGCCGAATATGCCGCACTATGCAGGATCAACTCGGGCTCCTTCCTCTACAACCCCCGCCCCCGCGGTCGCGCGTCCTTTATCCCACTCCAGGCCTATAGCTACAAGAACAAACGCGACACCCCGGTGGAATTGAGCATCGAGGTGCCGATCCCGGAGATTCTAGGAATATCCAGCATTGCCGCGTGGCTTAATCCAAGTGGACGCGAAAATGGATATCGAAAAAGTGGGTGAGCTGCCTGCAGTGTTCGGTTTACGCCAAATTGCCGAGTCGCTCAGAGAGCCCTCCAGACGCACCGGAGAACATCCGACCTCCCGGGTTCCTAGCGATTGACGCGCAAACCGGAAACTAGTTGATATCGCAGGGGCGGGTGGCCACCGCGTGACCGATCTGGCGGGGCGTTTTATGATGGTTGTATGAGTACAGTGAGTGAGCAGGTAGAGCCCGTAAGCGCGTCGGCCGGTCATGCGGCGAAGTACACGCGCAATAACCCCTTCCTTTCGACCGTGTTGGTCAACGAGCTGTTGACGGGGGAGGGGTCGGAGAAGGAGACGCGGCACGTCGACCTGTCGCTTGAGACCGGGATGACGTACACGCCCGGCGATGCGGTGGGCATTGTGCCGGAAAACCGCGAGTCCGAGGTGGCCGAGGTGCTGAAGGCGCTGGGCTACACCGGGGACGAACGAGTGCTCGACCACTATAAGGTCGAGATCAGCTTCCATGAGGCGCTGCGGACACGGCTGGCGATCGGCAAGCTGACGCGCGGCGCCGTGAACCAGTTCGCCAAGCTGGTCGATCCGGAGCACAAGATCGAGTCGCTGTCGGTGATGGTGGGACCGGAGCACAAGGCGCGCGCCGAGGAGTACTGCTGGGGCCGCGAGTTCATCGACCTGATCCGGGAGTTTCCCGGTGTGATCAAGGCGCCGCAGCAGCTGTTCCAAGTGCTGGCGCGGTTGACGCCGCGCATGTACTCGATCGCGTCGAGCCAGGCAATGCATCCGGATTCGGTGCAGACGACGGTGCGCGTGATCCGGTATGACTCGCATGGCCGCGAGCGCCAGGGGTTGTGCAGCGGACACCTGGGCGAACGCGCGCCGGTGGGCGGCGCGATGCCGATCTTCCTGCATGCCAATGGCAACTTCCGCCTGCCCGAGGACACGACGGCGCCGGTGATCATGATCGGGCCGGGAACGGGTATTGCGCCGTTCCGCTCGTTCCTTGAGGAGCGGCAGGCGACCGGGCAGAAGGGCGAGAACTGGCTGTTCTTCGGCGACCAGCGCGAGCAGTTGGACTTCCTCTACAAGGACCAGCTGCAGGCGATGCACAAGGACGGCGTGCTGGCCCATCTGGATCTCGCGTTCTCGCGCGACCAGGCCAAGAAGATCTATGTGCAGGACCGCATGCAGGAGAAGGCGGCGGAGCTGTACAAGTGGCTGGAGCGCGGTGCGTTCTTCTACGTCTGCGGCGATGCGACGCGCATGGCCAAGGATGTGGAGACGGCGCTGCTCGACGTGATTGCGAGGGGCTCGAACGGGACGCTGGAGCATGCGGCCGAGTACCTGGAGACAATGAAGAAGCAGAAGCGATATCAGCGCGACGTCTACTAGACTTGTCGATCCTACACAGCAAGGCGTAAAGATAAATGCGGTCCGGCATCGGCTGGGCCGCATCTACTTTGCAGGCTGGAACTCGCCTTCGCGGGCTCAACGTATCCAGCCTGATTCCTGTTTGGGGAGGCTGCTATGCGCGTTGTCGTCTATGGGGCGACCGGGAACTCCGGCCGCGAGATTGTGAAGGAGCTGCTTTCGCGGGGGCATGAGGTGGTTGCGGTCGCGCGCAACGTGGCTGCGGTGCCGGCACAGCCGAAGCTGACGGCCAAGACCGACGATCTGTCCAGCGTGGAGAAGATCGCCGAGACCATCGCCGGAGCCGATGCCGTGGTGAGCGCGTACGCTCCTCCACCGGGCAACACGGACGCGCTGATCGAAGTCACCAAGCGCCAGACCGAGGCGGTGAAGAAGACTGGCGGCAAGGCACGGCTGATTGTCGTCGGCGGCGCGGGTCTGCTGGAAGTCGCGCCGGGCGTCACGTTGATCAAGTCGGGGCATCTGCCAGCGGAGTATCTGCCGATCGCTACCTCGCATGAGAAGGCGCTTGGAGCGTTACGCGCCTCGGATATCAACTGGACGTACCTGAGTCCGGCGGCGTTCTTTGTGCAGGGCGAGCGGACGGGCAAGTTCCGGCTGGGGACGAAGGAGCTGGTCGCAGACGCCAAGGGCGAGAGCCGGATCTCATTTCAGGATTATGCGATCGCGCTGGTGGATGAGATCGAAAAGCCGAAGCACGAGCGGGGCGCGTTCTCGGTTGGGTACTGATCTGAGAAGTTGGGAGAAGAGAGGCGGCGCGATGGCGCCGCCTTCTCCGTTTTTGCTAGGGGATGGCAGACCAGTTAGACGCGGTGGAAATCCGGGCGCCAGGTGACGATGCTCTCCTTAATCTGCTTGGGGGTGAGGTTCTCGGCCAGAGTGCGGGCGACGAGGCCGGGGAGCTCCTGGTCGGAGGCGAAGCGGAGGGCGACGATCTGCGGCACGGTGAGGTTGGCGCTGGCGCTGAGCGCGACCGAGGACAGCAGCGAGGCGTAGCGGAGACGCTCCTCGACGCGGATGACGCGGTCCTGGACCCGGAGGTCCTTGACACGGCTGTTGGTCGCAACGACAAGCAGGGCGAAGGAGACGAGCAGGAGCCAGATGTGTAGGAGCAGCTCGTGGGGGCGGTCCTGCGTCGCGACATAGATCGTAGCGGCGAGCACGAGCAAAAGATTGAGCAGCAGGATGGGCACCGCGATGTAGTGAAAGGGCGGATCCATGCGGCCGTGGTTCTTGATGTTCTGTATTTCAGGCATGCCGGGATGATACATGGCAGCCATGTTTGGGGGATAAGAATGTTTGCGGTAGGCTCGAAGGATGGCATTGACGAAGAAGCGAATTGGCGTGCATGTGGGAGTGGCCGGCGGAGTCTGGACGGCGGTGAATCGGGCGGTTGAGGCGGGAGCGAATACGTTCCAGATCTTTTCGGCGAGTCCGCGGACGTGGAAGGCGGCGCCGGTGAAGCCTGCGGACGCAGCGAAGATGCAGGAACTCCGCGCGAAGCACGATGTCGGTCCGGTGGCGGTGCATGCGAGCTATCTCATTAACCTGTGCAGCCAGACCGAGTCAGTGCGGGAGAACTCCATCGGCGCGTTTCGCGGCGAGGTGGAGCGGGCGCTGGCGTTGGGCGCGGAGTACCTGGTGCTGCATCCGGGAAGCTGGAAGGGGCTGACACGCGAGGAGGGGCTGCGGCTGGCGGCGCAGTCAATCGAGCGGGCCATCGATGGCGTGGCTTGGCAGGGAAAAAACTTCAAAATTTTGATTGAGAATACGGCCGGCGCGGAGTTCTCTCTTGGCGGCAAGCTGGAGCAGGTGGCGGAACTGGTGGAGTGTCTGAAGGCGTGCGCTCCGGTGGCGGTGTGTCTCGACACCTGCCATGTGCACGTTGCCGGCTACGACATCGTCAGCGAAGACGGCTACATCGAGACGATGAAGCTCGTGGAGTCGACAGTGGGCTTCGATGCGGTGAAGGTATGGCACTGCAACGATGCCAAGGCAGCGATGGGATCGAAGCTGGACCGGCACGAGCACATCGGCGAAGGCACGATTGGGGCGGATGCGTTCCGACGGCTGCTGCACGACACACGGTTTGCCCACTCAGTGTTTATCGCGGAGACGCCGGTGGACGCTCCGGCGGACGAGGCGCGCAACGTCGGCGTGCTGCGAACGCTGGCCGCGGGGTGACGGGGGTCGACCAGAAGAGAGGGTAGATCACACGCGCGGCAGCTCAGCTGCGTCAGTGAACCCCTCCGATGGCGGTATCGAGGCGGAAAGGCTTTTCGTAGGGCTCCAGCGGGAAGCCGCGCTCCTTCCATGCGCTTAAGCCACCGCGCAGGAACTTGATACGGGTGAGCTTGAGGGCGAGGGAGAGGCGCAGGATGCGTCGGCTGGTGCGGTCACTCGGGCAGGTGCAGTAGACGATCACGTCCTGGTCGGAGGGGATGAGTGTGGGATTGGCCTGAATCTCGTTGGGGTCAATGCGCTGACTGCCCGGGATGATGTAGGTATAGGCGAGCAGGTCGAGGGGCTGTCGGACGTCGAAGAGATGGACCGGCTGGCCGGACCCTAACAGCGCCTGCAGTTCTTCGGGCGAGATGCTGTAGCGGTCGATCTCTTCGCGATCGCGGCGGCGTTTGAGGGAGAGGAAGAGCGCGAGGGCGGTGGCCAGAACGGCGAGGATCAGAAGAGCGAAGATCACGGCGAATCTCCTTACGTGAAAACGGGAAGGGCGGACACGCTTTGATTCTGATTCACGAGCGGGGCCCGAGGATTCTTTCGGGCTCGCCGGGAAGCGTAGCGGGTGGCGATGGACGTTTACAATCTAAATGGTATGGCTGACAAAATATTGCAAGAAGACGGCGCGAACGCCGCCGAGATAACCGACCCTTCCCAAAACCCGCCCGACGCGAGCCAGCCGCAGCGCTACAATCCGGCAGAGATTGAGCCAAAGTGGCAGGCGGCGTGGGACGCGGACGAGACCTTGTACCGGGCCGAGGGGCACGACTCCGGCAAGCCGAAGTACTACTGCCTGGAGATGCTGCCGTACCCGAGCGGGCAGCTACACATGGGCCACGTGCGGAACTATGCGATCGGCGACGCGCTTGCGCGCTTCATGTGGATGCGCGGCTACAACGTGCTGCACCCGATGGGCTGGGATGCGTTCGGCCTTCCCGCCGAGAACGCTGCCTTGAAGAACAACACGCCACCGCGCGAGTGGACGCTCTCGAACATCGCAGCGATGCGCCAGCAGATGCGGCGCATGGGCCTGAGCTACGACTGGTCGACCGAGGTGACGACCTGCCTTCCAGAGTACTATCGCTGGAACCAGTGGATCTTCCTGAAGATGGTCGAGAAGGGCCTGGCCTATCGCAAGAAGAGCAAGGTGAACTGGTGCGATTTGTGCCAGACCGTGCTTGCGAACGAGCAGGTGGTGGGCGGCTGTTGCTGGCGGCACGAAGACAATCCGGTGGAGCAGCGCGACCTGACGCAGTGGTTCCTGCGCATCACGGAGTATGCGGAGGAGTTGCTGAGCGGGCTCGACAAGCTCGACGGCTGGCCGGAGAAGGTGCGCACCATGCAGCGCAACTGGATCGGCCGCAGCGAGGGGACACTAGTCGACTTTGCGGTCAGCGACGGCACGGAGAAGATCACGGTCTTTACGACCCGCGTGGACACGATCTTCGGCGCGACCTCGGTGCAGTTGGCACCGGAGCATGCTGTGGCGAAGGCGTTTGCGGCGGAGAATCCGGCGCTGGCGATTCAGATAGAGAACCTCCTCGAGGAGCAGAAGAAGGCACGCGAGGCTGGCGACGTCGGCGCGATCGAGAAGCATGGCGTGGATACGGGACGGTTCGCGGTGAATCCGTTCAACGGCCAACATGTGCCCATCTGGGTGGCAAATTACATTCTCGCGGACTACGGCACGGGTGCGATCATGAGCGTTCCCGCGCACGATGAGCGCGACTTCGAATTCGCAACCAAGTATGGCCTCGAGATCAAGCGCGTAATTGCTCCTGCGACGGCTACAGACTCCGAGCCGGAGCTGCCGTATACGGCCGAGGACGAGGCGATGCTGATCGACTCCGGCGAGTGGACGGGGCTGGGCTGCGTTGAGGCGCAGGTAAAGATGGCCGCGTTTGCCAAGGAAAGTGGCTTTGGCACCGCGACGGTTACGTATCGGTTGAAGGATTGGGGCGTCAGCCGGCAGCGCTACTGGGGCACGCCCATCCCGATGGTGTATTGCCAGAACGGCCACCCGGGCATTCAGCCGGGCGATGTGGTTCCGCTGCCGGAGAGCGCGCTTCCGGTGATTCTGCCGCCTCAGGTGGAGATCACGCAGCAGGGTGGATCGCCACTTGGGCGCGTGCCGGGGTTCGTCCACACGACCTGCCCGGTGTGCGGCGGGCCTGCGCGGCGCGAGACCGACACGATGGACACCTTCGTCGATTCGAGCTGGTACTTCTATCGCTACACCGACGCGCAGAACACGACCGCGCCGTTTGCCCGCGAGAAGGCGAACTACTGGTTCCCGATCGACCAATACATCGGCGGCGTCGAGCACGCGATTCTGCATCTGATCTACTCGCGCTTCTGGACCAAGGTGATGCGGGACATCGGACTGATCAAGAACGATGAGCCGGCGGCGCGCCTGTTCACGCAGGGAATGGTCGTGAAGGACGGCGCGAAGATGTCAAAGTCGAAGGGCAATGTGGTCTCGCCCAACGACATGATCGAGCGCTACGGCGCCGACGCGACGCGCATGTACGCGCTGTTCGCCGCACCGCCGGATCGTGACCTGGAATGGCAGGAAGATGGGGTCGGCGGCATCAGCCGCTTCCTGAGCCGCGTGTACCGGCTGGTTACAAAATACGCTGCGACCATCGACCGGGCGCGTAAGACCGAGCGGCCTGCGGCGGTCTCCGATGCGGAGCAAAAGCTGCTGCGTAAGCTGCACCAGACCGTCGCAAAGATCACACACGATTTCAGTGGCCGTTGGCATTTCAACACATCCATCTCGTCAATCATGATTCTGGTCAATGAGATTGCGGCGAGCGAGGCGGCGATGGATGCGGGCGAGATCTCGGATGCGGCCATTGCTGCTGTGTTCTCCGGGCTGATGCGGCTGCTGGCTCCCTTCGTTCCGTTTGTAGCGGCGGAGCTTTGGCAGCGCATGGGCTATGAGGGCGCGGTCTTCCGTGCTCCTTGGCCGGTGGCGGACGAAGAGTTGGCGCGCGAGGATGAGATCGAGATCCCAGTGCAAGCGAACGGCAAGCTAGTCACGGTTATCAAGGTGCCGGCGGAGAGCGACGAGGCCGCGGTGAAGGCCGCCGCGCTCGCCGATGCGAAGGTGCAGACGCGTGTCGAAGGCAAGACGGTCGCGAAAGTGATCGTCGTGCCGGGCAAGCTGGTCAATCTCGTGGTGAAGTAACGATGCCCACGCTGGGAGCGAATGCGGCAGGCGAGCGTGTCCCCGTCCGGGGAACGCAATCGTTTGTGCATACGCTCTCGGCGTGTTGGCAGAGGCCTGGGCTGACGGGGCTCGAAGTGTTGTGGCGCTGGGTGGTTGGCGTGCCGGCGCTGTGGCTAATCGGATCGCGGGCCAAGGCCATTCTTGCGGCGCACACGGCGGGGACCTTCGAGCTGTGGCGGCTGGGACTGGATCACGCGCTGTTGTCCGATCCCGTGGGCTCGCTAACCGCGAACCCGATGGGCGCGGTGGACAAGCTGACAGGGGCGATTTCGCTGCTGCTGCCCGACGTTCTCAAATCGGCGGTGTGGATGGCGCCGGTGCTGCTGGTGGCGTGGATCTTGGCGTCGTCGATTGGGCGGACGGTGGTGCTGCGCCGCGTGGATGCGCGGCTGGTCGCGCGATCGGGAATATTGATGTGCCTTCAGGCGATTCGCATGGCGGCGATGGCGGGGACGCTGGCGCTGTGGTGGGCGTCGATCCAGACGACGGCGCGCGTTGCCGTGACCGATCCCATCGCCGCCGGGCAGGAGCCGAACCTGGTGCTCTACTGCGCGCTGGCGATCGTGTCTACGCTGGGCCTGTTTACGTTGTGGGCGGTGGTGAGCTGGGTCTTCTCGGTGGCGCCGCTGCTAGCGATGCTGCGCGGGCTCGGCGCGGGAGCCAGCCTGAAAGCGGCGTTTCGGCTGGGGCCAGTCAAGGCGAAGCTGGTCGAGATCAACCTGGTCATGGGCATCGTTAAGATCGCGCTGATCGTGCTGGCGATGGTGTTCTCCGCCTCTCCTCTCCCGTTTGAGACGGTGGCAACCTCGGGTTTTCTGCTCTGGTGGTGGGCAGCGGTGACCGTGCTGTACCTGGTCGGGTCGGACTTCTTCCATGTGGTGCGACTGGTTGCGTATCTGGATCTGTGGCGCGCGTTCGAGTCGGAACCAGGACCCTCAGCGAAATAGTTAGGCAGCGCATGGGGAATGTGCATCCTACAGAACGGCGGCCAAGGTAAACGGTGCCTGTGCGCGGAGGTTGCGATGTCATTTGCGCTCTACTTAGTGGGAATTGTGATCCTCATCGGCGGCCTGGTCTATGTCGCGGTGCTGACTCATGTGCATACGCAATGGATCGTCGCGATGGTGGTCGTCCTGGTCGGCGCCGGCCTGATGGCCGCGGTGAACAATACCCGGCAGCGCGATTCCAAGTAAACAGCCGCAGCGTCGCTGATTCTTTCAATCCGCAGCATTCCCATGGGATTTACACTGGAATGGTGGATACCTCGACAATTGTCATTCTGGATTTTGGCTCGCAGTACACGCAGCTGATTGCGCGGCGCATCCGGGAGTTCAACGTGTTCTCCGTTGTGCTGCCGTGCACTGCTTCTTTGGATAAGATTCGCGCGTTGGCGCCGAAGGGCATCATTCTTTCGGGCGGGCCCTGCAGCGTGTACGACGCGGCGGCGCCGGCGGCCGATCCGGCGGTGCTTGCACTGGGCGTGCCGATCCTGGGCATCTGCTATGGGCTGCAGTTCATTACCCATCATTTGGGCGGCAAGGTGGAGTCTGCCGAGGCGCGCGAGTACGGCCACGCCGAGGTGACGGTGGTCGCGGAGACGCCGCTGTTCCATGGCCTGCCGCGCACCCTCGAGGTGTGGATGTCGCACGGCGACCACGCGCACACGCTACCCGAGGGCTTCACGCTGACGGCCGAGACCTCCAACGCCGTCGCCGGCATCGAGGACCTCAAGCGCCGCATCTGGGCGGTGCAGTTCCATCCCGAGGTCGCGCACACGCGGCAGGGCATGGAGCTCTTGAAAAACTTCGTGATCGACATTTGTGGTGCGGAGGCCGATTGGACGCCGGAACACTTCATTCAGTCGACGGTGGAACGCATTCGCGAGCAGGTGGGCGACGGCCATGCCATCTGCGGCCTGAGCGGCGGCGTGGATTCGTCGGTGGCCGCGGTGCTGGTCGCGAAGGCAATCGGCGATCGGCTGACCTGCATCTTCGTCAACAACGGCGTCTTGAGAAAAGACGAGTTCGCCAAGGTGCAGACCACGATGCGCGAGCAGCTTGGGCTCAACGTGGTCGCGGTCGATGCCAGCGAGCGCTTCCTCGCGAAGCTCGCGGGCGTGACTGATCCCGAGCAGAAGCGCAAGGCCATCGGCAACGAGTTCATCGCCGTCTTCGACGACGAGGCGAAGACGATCTTCGAGTCCGAAAAGCATGAGGGCGAGGAGATCGCGTGGCTGGTGCAGGGAACCCTGTACCCGGACGTGATCGAGTCGTCGAGCGTGCATGGGCCGTCGCACACCATCAAGAGCCATCACAACGTCGGCGGCCTGCCCGAGGATATGAAGCTCAAGCTGATCGAGCCGCTGCGCGATCTCTTCAAAGATGAAGTCCGGCGCATCGGCCGCGACCTCGGGATGCCCAACGACATCATCGAGCGGCAACCGTTCCCCGGGCCGGGGCTGGCGGTGCGCATCCTCGGCGAGGTGACGGCCGAGCGCGTGGCCATCCTGCAGGAGGCCGACCAAATCGTCGTCGACGAGATCAAGCGCGCCGGGCTCTATCGCAAGGTGTGGCAGAGCTTCGCCGTGCTGCTGCCGGTCAAGTCCGTCGGAGTGATGGGCGACCAGCGGACCTATGCGAATACCTGCGCGATTCGCGCGGTCGAGAGCGAGGACGGCATGACGGCGGATTGGGCTCCGCTGCCGTACGACGTGCTGCGTACGATCTCCAGCCGCATTGTCAGCGAGGTGCGCGGCATCAATCGCGTGGTGTACGACATCACGAGCAAACCGCCGGGAACAATCGAGTGGGAATGACCTTGCTGGTCGGGCGGAAGCGCTGTCGCGCGCAGATCTGAAAGGAATGCAGAAGGGCTGAGGCGGTTGCCTCAGCCCTTTGCCCTTGGTGGACGCCCCGCTGCCGTACTATTACGTAAGTAATCATTTCGAATAGTTTTATATCTGTTTAATTAGCCACCATTAAAAAGGATTTTGACCATGAGTAACCTATGGAGATAGACTCGTCGGTAGATTTCCAACGTCAAAACTAAACATAGGTAACTATGACCAGTACTCTTAATGCTTCCAGAAGTGTCCTCGCGACTGTTCTCTCCCAATGCGACGACAACGCGGCCGATCACGTGCTTTGGGTGGGCCATGATGGACAGGTTCACCTCGACGCTCTGCCGCGTGGGGTTACGGCAAACAGCTTCGCCGCCCTGAACGAGCCGGACATCAAGTTCCGCCTCGACACCTTTCAGCGCGGCGATGGATATGTGGGGCCTGCTGCGTCCAAGGACCAGATTTGGATCAATCGCCTCTTTGTTGCGCTCGACCGGCTCTGGGCCAACGACACCAAGGGATTGGTAAAAACTTTCTGATGCGGCAGGCACCCTGCGGCCGATGTTTGACCGAATCCCGGACTAGATCCCGGACATAGGCCACACGCACGAAGGCCACGAGAGATCAATCTCGTGGCCTTTGTGTGTGTGCGGGAAGCTGGCTGATCGCCGTTCGAAGGCGAAGGAGACTTAGCCCAGCTCGGCGAGCGAGTTGGCGCCGAACTTGAGGTGCCAGGGGCTGGCAGCCTTCAAGGCTTCGTTGACGTTCTGGATGTTCTTGACGCCCTCGCTCTCGAGCCAATCGCGGAAGGCCTTCTCGCCCTGCTTGGCGTAGACGGCGATGCCATCCTTCCAGGTGGCGCGGCCGCAGAGCACGCCGTTGAACTTGGTGCCGGACTCGGCCGCAAGCTCCAGTGTCTCGATGAAGACGGGGTTCGAGACGCCCGCCGAGAGGTAGATGAACGGCTTGTGGGTCATCGTCTCGGCGTCGCGGAAGTGCTGCAGCGCCTCGGCGCGGGTGTAGGCTTTCTCACCTTTGAATGCGCGCGTGCCTTCGACGAAGGCCATCTCGATCGGCACCTCGACCTTGAGGACGTCGACCCCGTAGCGCTCCTTGCCGAACTCGGCCATGGCGCCGGAGACGATCGACGGCTTCTTCTTGGCGTAGGCGAGGGACTTCTCGTCGCCGCCCTCGGCGTCGTAGCCGACGAACTCGAGGAAGAAGGGAATGTCGTGGGCGCGGCACTCGTCGCCGATGCGTTCGATCCAGGCATGCTTCAGATCGTTGATCGGGGTCTTCTCGAACGGTGTGTAGTAGAGCAGGATCTTGATGCAGTCCGCGCCGGCTTCCTTCAGGCGGCGAACGCTCCAAACATCGAGCAGGTCGGGCAGGCGGCCAGGGGTCTGGGCATCGTATCCGGTCTTCTCGTAGGCCAGCAGAAGGCCGGCCTTGTTGCGCAGCTTCGAGGCGGGAAGGCCGAACTCCGGATCGAGCAGGATGGCAGAGGCGTACCGCGTGAGGACGTCGGTGACCAGTTCCTTGAAGAGCTCGAGGTCGTGGGCTTCGGCTGCGGTGCCGCGCTCCTTGGCAATCGACTTCTGCAACGATCCGCGCTGGTCCATGGCCGCAGCGGCGATGACGCCGCGGGCGTCAGAGACGGCCTTCAGGCCGGCTAGTTTTCCTGGTGTGGGTTTCATCAAACAGTCTCCTGCCAAATTGATTACTTACAGCCAGATTTTACGCGCATCCCTGTGCCGAGTTCAGCGCGGCACGACTCCGCAAGGCGCGAAGATGATTCAAAACGCGACATCGGAGAGCGCCACCAATATAGCGCATCCTCGCTGCCGATGCGGGAATCGCATCCAACCGTCCAGCAGGCCTAGAGTAGAAACGCAGGTGTCGGATGGCAACGGAATCAGTGGCGATAATCGGACTTGAGAGTAACTCCCCGAAGCCGGGCAGGCTGCGGGACGGTCTCGAACTGGCGATGGGGTACAGCCTGATTCTGCTGGTGATCTGGACGCCGCGACCGTGGCAGCGCGTGCTCTACTGTGTGACTGCGGTCTTCCTTGTGGTGGTGACGTGGAGGTCCTTCGAGAGTGTGCGGGCGATGGGTCTGCGTACAACGAATCTGCTGCGCTCGGCGTGGGTGGTGGTGGTCGCGCTGCTGCTGGCGGGCGCGGCCCTTCTGCTGTCCGCGCACCTGCATACGCTGCATCGCGGCGATGTGAACCAGGGCGCGGTGGCCTTTCTGAAACGCTACTGGGGATACGCGCTGTGGGCCTTTGCGCAGCAGATCCTGCTGCAGGATTTCTTTCTGCGCCGTATGCTGCGGCTGGTCTCGCATGCGGGTCCGGCAGTGCTGGTCGCGGCGGGTATCTTCTCGCTGGCGCATCTGCCGAACCCGATCCTGACCGTGGTAACGTTCCTCTGGGGGCTGGCCGCCTGCACCATCTTCCTGCGCTACCGCAACCTGTATCCGTTGGGGCTGGCCCATGCGGTGCTCGGCATCACGATTGCCATCGCTGTTCCCGGTCCAATGATCCGCAACATGCGGGTCGGGCTTGGCTACCTGACCTACGCGCACCAGCATCATGGGCCCCATCACGATCTTCAACGCAGCCACGCCGACCAGACGGTGTCGACCAGAGCGTGGGTGAAGGCCGAGGCGCCGACGCGGCGCTCCTGACGCCAGGCACGGCCGTAGAAGATTCCGGCAAGCGCCGCTAGAAGGACGTATCGCCAGTTGAAGTGCAGCGCCCGCTTGTTGAAGTGCGACAGGCCGAAGAGAACCGCCGTAACCAGCAGCGCTGGGATGCGGCCAAGCCGGCGTTCGAGCAGGTTCTGCAGCCAGCCGCGAAAGAAAAGCTCCTCCGGCACCGCGATAAACAGGAAGGTGAAGACCAGCATCCCGGCAAGCTGCAGCGGGTGCGGCCACAGCGTAGGCGAGGTGTGGAGGTGCAGGAATCCGAGCGCCAGCCCGAGCACGACCGCGATCGGCGTGTAGAGGGCGAACTCGCGCAGGCCGATGCCAAAATCGCGGAATCGCAGGCGAAGGTCGAAGCCCACGCCACTAAGCTGGCGCAGGAAGAGGAAGCCGTAGATGCCGGCGTCGAGCAGAAGAATCTTGCTGAAAACGGCGAGATGCGGCGGCCAGGCCGCCTCGAACCAGCGCAGATCGACGGCCAGGCCCAGCGTCGCGAGCACCAGAAGGTCGCGCCAGGTACCATGCTGCTCGGGATCGACGCGCCGGGCGTCGAGCAGCAGTGCGGAGACCGCTACTGGCAGCAGCGCATAAAGGGCAACCCACCTCCAGCGGAAGCTGCCGGCGGATGCGCTCACCAGCACATACGGGATGGCGAGCACCGCGGAGCGCAGCGCGCGAGCCCAGCTGGGACCGGGCCGGGAGCGGGCTGCCGTCCGTTCGCAGGCATCCCGAAAGAACGCCGCCGCAAACAGTGGAAGCAGCGTGAGGATGGCTGCGAGGAGGTTGGCTGGGGTCAGCAGCGGGCGAGCTGTGTTCCACATGTTTTCTAAAGTACAAGGTGCGGTGTGAGGGAGGCTATCGCGTTGCCAGATCCCGCACACCGCCAGCCCGCCCTACCGCTCGAAACCCCACTGATTGACGAAATGGAAGCCGCGTTCCAACAAGGGATAGTGGCTGGGCATGGGGGTTCGGGTTAGCGTCAGCCGGTGGGATGCCAGTGCGCCGCAACCCCGGTGAGGTGAAAGAGATGCTTCCCAGTCAACCCCGACAGAAGATTGAAGGGCCAGTTGAGTTTGTTCTCGATCCAATTGCCGACTACGGGAAATACCCGAAAGAGGGTTCCGTTCCGAAACAGAAAGAGGAAGCAGAAGAAGTAGAGGAAGGCGGTACGGAAACCGACCCGTGTAAGCGGTGTCCAGTGCGGGCGCTGTCGCGCAGCGGGCGAAGCGGTTGCGGCCTCTTCCGTGGCAATGACGATCAAACCGGCGGCGGAGTCGACCATTGCTTCGCTAAAAGCGAGAACTGACGGTGGAACCAGGGGAGGTGCCGTTAAGGTGCAAAGGCGGGGCCTCGCGATCGATCGGCGTTGAACGTCGCACCATTTCCCCCCAGGCCAGATAGCCCGTCAAGAAAAGGTCGCCGCCCTCGGGAACCGCGTGCCGCTTGGCTTTTGGAGCCGCAAGCCGCAAAAATACCCGCCGCGCGGCTCCCGGGCTCGAAGGAAGGGAGTGCGCAGCGACGGATGACAAAAGTGTGGCGTCAGATGCAGTGTTGGATTGACTTCCTAGCGCGCGGCGGCGAGGGTGGATTGCTGGAGGGCGAAAAGCTCCTGAATCCCTTTTTCCGCGAAGTCGAGCATCTGGTTCAACTGGGCGCGGCTGTAAGGCTCGCGCTCGGCGGTGGCCTGGGTTTCGACCAATCCCCCGGAGGCAACCATCACGACGTTCATATCTACCTCGGCGCGCGAGTCCTCCTCATAGGCGAGATCGAGCAGCACATGGCCATCGACGATGCCGACCGAGGTAGCCGCCACCATCTGGATCAGCGGCGAGGTTTTCAGCGTACCGGCGGCAACCAGCTTCTCGAGAGCAATGGCCAGCGCCACCGAGGCGCCGGTGATCGCCGCGGTGCGGGTTCCGCCATCGGCCTGGAGCACGTCGCAGTCGACGATGATGGTGCGCTCGCCCAGGGCCTTCATGTCCACCACCGCGCGCAGCGAGCGGCCAATCAACCGCTGGATCTCGTGGGTGCGGCCACCCACCTTGCCGCGCTCGCTCTCACGGGCGGTGCGGGTCAGCGTGGCGCGGGGCAGCATGCCATACTCGGCGGTGACCCAGCCACGGCCGGAGTTGCGCAGCCAGCCGGGAACGCCCTGCTCGATGGTCGCGTTGCACAGCACGCGGGTATTGCCAGCTTCGATGAGAACGGAACCCTCCGGCATGACGATAAAGCCAGGAGTAAGGCGGGTGGGACGGAGGGCGTCGGCGGCGCGGTTGCCGGGACGAAACAGCGGGGAAGCAAGCGAAGTCATAGGCCCGATTATAGTTGCGGCGCGCAGCTGAGGTCTCCGGGCGATTCCTAAAACGGGATGCAGTTCCGCTTTGGAACGCGCATGAGAGCGATCTCATCGTCGCGACCGCAGAGCGGTTCCATTCTGGGAAACGACAGGGTACTCCTTTGGATTCCGGGGCTTCTGCTTAACGCTTACCAATGAGCTACTTGTCTCAGATGTCCCAGTTTGGCACGCAACGTGAATAAAAGAACGGGCAGAACGGCATACTCCCGCCATACGCAGGGAAATTCCAGACCTACGGAGAGAGCGACATGCAGGCACCGCAGAGCAGCCCCGCCGCAAAGAAACATCGGCCGTTGGAATCGGAAGCGGAAGCGGAAGCGAAATCAATGGGATCGTCGAAGTCGTCCGGCTCCCCGGCCTCGTTCTTCGCCGAACTCAGCGCGGCGGCTGCCGCGGCTAACGCTGCCGTTACCCCAGTCTCGCAGCCGGTGGACGAGGCCGAGGACCGCACCTTCAAGGCAACACGGCCGCAGCCTGGGGCTGGAAGCGGCCCCGCGACCGACCCGTCCGCAACGATCAAAGCAATGCCGACATCCCGGTGCTGATCTCTCACTTCCTGGCGCGGACCCAGCGCAACACGGGCCGCCAGCACATCTTCACCGACGAGGCCATGCACCTGATGCAGGAGTACCGCTGGCCGGGCAACGTGCGCGAGCTGGAGAACGCGATCGACCGGCTGTGCACGCTCTCGTCGGGCGCACTGCTGAACCTGGCCGGCCTGCCTAGCCAGTTGCAAGAGTTCCGACTGCAGGCCCTGCAGGTGCAGCAGCTCTCGGGTATCCTCACCCCGACCGAGCCGGAGGCGCTGGGAACCGACACCGCCTTGACCCGGGGCCGGGGTTCCGCCATCGTCTCGATCGCGGAGCTCGAGAAGCAAGCCATCCTGAACACCATTCGCCAGCTCCACGGCGACAAGCTGATGGCCGCGCGTCTGCTGCAGATCGGCAAGACGACTCTCTACCGCAAGCTGAAGGAGTACGGCATCTCGGACGGCACCCCCGACGCTCCCCTCGAGGTGGAGGAGATGAACTGAACCGGGCCGTTGCCCAGTGACCGACTGTCCGATTATGGACACTGAATCCCGTATCTGGACGCGGGCCCGCCGGTATGACTTTTAGCTATCCAGGTAACTGTTTTATTTTCTGATAATTGGAGAAGGCTGGCCAGACCTTCGGGATGGCGGGTGGCGTGCCTTTCTCTTGGGCGATGGATATCTCGCGCCCCGACCTGAAGCTCCGTAAACGCCGCCGCACCCTCACCTTCGCGGCCCTCGGCGTCGCCGTCCTCGCGGTCGCCGCCTTCTTTCTCCTGCGCCTCAAGCCAGCCATGCCGCCGGTCGACCGCAGCTCCGTGTGGACCGATGTGGTCAAGCGCGGCGAACTGATCCGCCAGGTGCGCGGTCCCGGCTCGCTGGTCCCCCGCGAGGACAGGATTCGCCTGATCCCGGCTCAGACCGAGGCCACGGTGGTCCGCATCCGCGTGCTTCCGGGCGCACACGTGACCGCCGACACCGTGCTGATGGATCTGGTCGATCCCGAACTCGAGCAGGAGCTGCTCGACGCCCAGCTGCAGTTGAAGGCGGCGCAGGCCGACTATCTCAACGTCCAGGCGCGCCTGCAGAGCGATCTCATGACGCAGAAGGCGGGCGCGGCCACCGTCGGTGCCGATGAGGCGCAGGCGGCGCTGCAGGCGCAGACGGACAAATCGCTTTATGATCTCGGCGTGATCAGCGGCATCAGCTACAGCGCCTCCAAGGGCAAGGCGGACGAGCTGAACCTCCGCAACACCCTTGAGCACCAACGGCTGACACTCAACCAGGCCGCGATCGCCACGCAGCTCGCCGTACAGCAAACCAAGGTCGAGCAGGCTAGGGCCATCCTCGCGTTGAAGCAGAACCAGCTCGACGCCCTCAGCGTACGTGCCGGCATCGACGGCGTTCTGGTCGATCTGCCCCACCAGGTGGGCGAGCATGTGGACCCAGGCGTCACCCTCGCCAAGGTCGTCCAGCCCGATCAGTTGAAGGCCTCGCTGAAGATCGCGGAGACCCAGGCGCGGGACATCCAGATCGGCCAGCCGGCTGAGATCGACACCCACAACGGCGTCATCGCCGGCAAGGTGACGCGCATCGATCCGGCGGTCGAGAACGGCACCGTCACCGTCGACGTCGGTCTCGAGGGCGCCTTGCCGCAGGGTGCGCGGCCCGATCTCTCGGTCGATGGAACCATCGATCTCGACCGTTTGACCAATGTCCTTTACGTCGGCAGGCCGGCGCTCGGCAACGAGAACAGCACCATCAGCCTCTTCCGTCTCTCGTCCGATGGAACCACAGCGGTACGTGTTCCCGTAAAGGTAGGGAAGGCCTCGGTCAACAGCATCCAGATCCTGGAAGGCTTGCAGCCGGGCGACACGGTAGTCTTGTCCGACATGTCCCGTTGGGACGCAAACGACCGCCTCCGCATCGAGTAGTCCAAACCGCAACAGGGAGAGATGACATGCCCGAAGTATCCGACAACCTGATCCAGATCGAGCAGCTCACCAAGGTCTTTTACACCGATGAGATCGAGACCCACGCGCTCTCGGGCGTTCACCTCAGCATCGCGCGCGGCGAGTACCTCGCCATGTCCGGGCCCTCGGGCTGCGGCAAGTCGACCCTGCTTTCGATCATCGGTCTGCTCGACACACCGACCGATGGCCGTTACGTATTGAACAGCAAGGAGGTCGCGAACTTGAACTTCGCCGACCGCTCGCGCATCCGCAACCAGGAGATCGGGTTCATCTTTCAGAGCTTCAACCTGATCGGCGACCTCACCGTCTACGAAAACGTCGAGCTGCCGCTGACCTATCGCTCCGGCATGCCTGCGGCCGAGCGCAAGGACCGCGTCCAGCACGCGCTCGAGCGCGTGAACATGGCGCACCGCATGCGGCACTATCCGGCGCAGCTCTCCGGCGGTCAGCAGCAGCGCGTGGCCGTGGCGCGCGCGCTTGCCGGCTCTCCGTCGATTCTGCTGGCTGACGAGCCGACCGGCAATCTCGACAGCAAGAACGGCGAGGCGGTGATGCAGCTGCTCGCCGAGCTGCACGGCGAGGGCTCGACCATCTGCATGGTGACCCACGACCCCCGCTTCGCCGCCCATGCCGAGCGCCAGGTGCATCTCTTCGACGGCAAGGTCATCGCCGAGGGTGAACTGCAGCAACTCCTCGCCGACCCGCAGCTCGCACCGCATCCGCAGGCAATCCGCACCGGCCACGCCTAAGCGCACACGAAGCATCGAGCAAAACGGGCGCTGCGCAGGGAGTCGGCCACAGCCTCGACTTCTCTCGAACGTAATAAGCTACTTCGCCTGTCACAAGTCATTAGGGAAGCAAATCATGATCGAACTGAAGAATCTAGAGCGCAGCTACAAGACGGGAAGCGCCGAGAACTTCGTCCTGCGCCGCATCAACCTCAGTCTGGCCAAGGGCGAGTTTCTCACCATCATGGGACCCAGCGGGGCGGGGAAGTCGTCGCTGCTCAGCGTGCTCGCCATGCTCGACGATCAATGGCGTGGCGAGTTCCACTTCCACGGGGAAGCCGTCCATTCCCTCGGACGCAAGCAGCGCGCGGACCTCGCGCGGCGCAACATCGGTATGGTCTTCCAGAGCTACCACTTGCTCGACGACCTCACCGTCGCCGAGAACATCGACCTCCCACTCTCCTACAAGGACATCTCGCGGTCGGACCGTCAGGCGCTCGTGGCCGACACCCTCGACCGCTTCCAGATCGTCGGCAAGAAGGACCTCTTTCCCGCGCAGCTTTCGGGCGGTCAACAGCAACTCGTCGGCATCGCGCGCGCCGTGATCCACAAGCCGGCGCTGCTGCTCGCCGACGAACCCACCGGCAACCTCCACTCGGCGCAGGCCGCCGAGATCATGGAGCTCTTTCGCACCCTCAACCAGCAGGGAACTACCATCGCGCAGGTCACGCACTCCGACCGCAACGCCACCTACGGTACCCGCACCATCGAGCTCCGCGATGGCTGGATCACCAAGGACACCGCGGCGAATACGACCCACTAGCGCCCGCCACCCCCTCAACCCGAGCCGCAGCAGCAATCCCAGACGACGCAAAGATAAAGGCACACGCCGCAATGGAAGATACGAACACATCTCGGAAAAGACCGATTCAGGGCAGCAGCATCTCAGTTACAAATAGAGCGCCCGCGTCAGGAATACCGGAGCCGCGCCGTGCCGTCATACCCCTTCGCATGGCCGCTTCGATCGCCGTCGGCGCTCTCTGCCTGGCATTCCCCACAGGGGTGCGGGCACAGGTCGTCGACGCGCCTACCCCCGCGCCCCAGGCTGCTCCGTCTGCCCTGTCGAAGTCGTTCACGGCCCCGGCGCCCACGCTGCGCCTCGACATTCCGCACTCCTACAATCCCATCGACGCCTACCGTCCCGCGATGGTGCCGCAGCCGAACCTCGCCAACTCACCACGCATCGATAGCCTTATTCACAACGGCGTGCTCGAGATCTCGCTCGGCGACGCGATCGAGCTCGCGCTCGAAAATAACCTCGATCTCGCTATCGCCCGCTACAACATTCCCATCGCGCGTGCCGATGTCCTCCGCACGCAGGCCGGCGGCATCTTCCGCGGTGTCAACACCGGCGTGGTCCAGAACACACCGGGCGGGGGCGTAGGCGGCTTCGGTTCGGGCGGCTCAGGCGCGGGAGCCGGCGGCACAACCGGCGGTGCAGGTGGCGCGGGCACCGGCGCGTCGGGCCTTGTGCAATCGACACTCGGCACGGGAACCACCGTCTCCTCCTACGACCCAACGATCAGCGGCACGCTCAGCTACAACAACCTCACGCAGCCCCTCTCGAACATCAGCATCTATGGCGTGCAATCGCTGCATACCGACACGATCCTCGGCAACGTCAGCTACGCCCAGGCATTTCCCACCGGCACCTCGCTCTCGGCCAGCTTCAACAACGACCGCATCACCAGCAACAGTATCTACACCTATTTGTTACCGGAATTGGACTCTTCTCTTCAGATCACGCTGCAGCAGCAGCTGCTCGCCGGCTTCGGACTCGGTCCCAACCTGCGCTATCTGCGCATCGCCCGCAACAACCAGAAGATCTCCGATCAGGCCTTCCAGCTACAGGTCGTCACCACCGTCACGCAGATCGCTAACATGTACTGGGATCTCGTCGCTGCCTACGAGGACGAGCAGGTGAAGTCGCGCTCGCTCGACTTCGCCAACAAGACCCTCGCCGACGGCCGCAAGCAGCTTCAACTTCAGGCGATCCCCGAGATGGATGTCCTCAAGGATGAGGCCGAGGTCGCCAATCGCGAGCAGGACCTCACCATCGCGCGCACGACACTGCAGTTCCAGGAACTGCTCATCAAAAACGCGCTGACCAAGAACCTCGACGACCCCATCCTCGAGGCCATGCCCGTTCGCCCGATCCACATCCCAACCGACGAAGTCCTCGCCACGCCTCCCACCGAGACCCAGGACATCATCGCTGAGGCACTCGGTCATCGCATCGAACTCTCCGAATCCAGCATCGATCTGCAGAACCGCGAGATCAGCCGCAAGGCCGCGAACAACGCGCTTTTGCCGTCGCTCAGCGCAATCGCCAGTTACGGCGGCATCGGCCTTGCCGGCCTCGCGAACCCGGCGGCGCACGTCACCTCTATGGCGCCCACCAGCTACGCGGATGCGGTCACAAACGCCTTCAACAACACCTCTCCCGATTACTACGTCGGCCTGCAGTTGAACGTCCCGCTCCGCAACCGCATCGCGAAGTCCGACCAGTATCGCTCCGAGCTCGAGGCCCGCCAGGCCGAGCTGCGCCTGCAGCAGTTGAAGAAGCAGATCCGCATCGAAGTTCGCAACGCGCAGTATGCGTTGGAGCAGAGCGAAGCACGTGTGATCTCCGCCGGCAAGGCGCGCGACCTCGCGCAGAAGACCTTCGACATCACGGCGAAGGAGCAGCAACTCGGCGCGGGCTCCGCCTACCAGACGCTCGAAAGCCGTCGCGACCTTGCCGCCGCCGAGTCGACGCTGCTTGCGGCCCGCACCGCATACGAGAAGGCACGCATCGAACTCGACCGCTCCGTCGGCCGAACCCTCGATACCAACTCGATTTCGATAGAATCAGCTCGTACCGGTGTGCAATCGGCCGCACTCCACACGCCTTAGGAGATTCATGACTGGACCGGCATCACAGCTTCCACCCGTCGCCGCCGCTCCCAGCGACAAGCCGGCCCCATGCCGTTTGCTGATCGCGGACGACCAGCCGCACATCCTCGAAGCCCTCGAGCTGTTGCTGAAGCCCGAGGGCTTCCACCTGCTCACCGCACGCAGTCCCGCGCAGGTCCTGGAGACGCTCGCCGTCGAGCAGGTCGACGGTATCCTCATCGACCTGAACTACACGCGCGACACCACCTCCGGCCGCGAGGGCCTCGACCTGATCGCGAGCATCCACGAGCAGGATTCGCAGTTGCCCATCATCGTGATGACCGCGTGGGCGAACATCGATCTCGCCGTCGAGGCCATGCGTCGCGGCGCCCGGGACTTCATTCAGAAGCCCTGGGACAACGCCCGTCTGCTCACCGTCGTGCGCACGCAGCTCGAGCTGCACAGCGTGCAAAAGCGCGCGCAGTGGCTCGAAGCCGAGAACCGTATCCTGCGCGCCGAGGGTGCGCCGGAGTTGATCGCCACCGCACCCTGCATGCGCCCCGTCGTCGAGCTGCTCGCGCGCATCGGCCCCTCGGACGCCAACGTTCTCGTCACCGGAGAGCATGGCACCGGCAAGGAGGTCATCGCGCAGAGCCTGCATCGTCTCTCGCATCGCGCGCATCGCCCGATCGTTGCCGTCAACACCGGTGCGCTCCCCGAAGGCACCTTCGAAAGCGAGCTCTTCGGCCACGTCAAGGGAGCCTTCACCGACGCGCGCGCCGACCGTATCGGCCGCTTCGAACTCGCGAACGGCAGCTCGCTCTTTCTCGACGAAATCGCGAACGTACCATTGCGCCAGCAGGCCAAGCTGCTGCGCGTGCTCGAAACGGGCGAACTCGAACGCGTCGGGTCGTCGACAACGCGCAAGGTCGATGTCCGCATGATCTCGGCAACCAACGCCGATCTGCGCGCCGACGCCGACGCCGGCAGATTCCGCGCCGACCTCTACTTCCGCCTCAACACCGTGGAGATTCGCATCCCTCCACTGCGCGACCGCCGCGAGGATATCCCCGCGCTGGCCGCCCACTTCCTCGCTCGCTACGTCACACGCTACAAGCGCCCCATCGAAGGCTTCGAGCCCACCGCGCTACAGCAGCTGCTGAACTACGCCTGGCCTGGTAACGTCCGCGAACTCGACCACACCATGGAGCGCGCCGTGCTGATGGCGCGGCAGAAGCGCATCGAGCCCGGCGACCTCGGCCTGCAGGGAAGCGCCCGCAGCGTCACGCAGAGTCTCGACGATCTCAGCCTCGAACAGGTCGAATCGATCCTCATTCGCAAAGCACTCTCCCGCGCACAGGGCAACGTCAGCCATGCCGCCGACGCGCTCGGCCTCAGTCGCGGCGCACTCTATCGGCGCATCGAGAAGTATGGCCTCTAGACAAAGCGGCGAGGGCAGCGCAAAGAAGGCAGCCGCACGAACGGCGCGCGCTTCGGCTCCTATCCCCCCCGCAAGGGTCACACGTGTGGCCTTGGGAAAGAGCAACCGCCGCCTCAGCTTCGAGCGTCGCATACGCCTCTGGCTCACGCTTTTTTTCACTCCCGCGCTCCTCTTCGCGTCGTTGTTTCTGTATCAACTCGAAGCGTCGCTGGGAACCGCTATCGCGGTGCTCGTGCTGCTGGGTTTGGCATGGTTGATCGCAGCGACGGTCTTCGTCGAGCAGCTCCTGCGCCCGCTGCAGACGCTATCCAACGTGGTCGCGGCATTGCGCGAAGACGACTTCTCCTTCCGTGCCCGTGGCGCTCGCCGTGGTGATGCGCTCGGCGATCTCGCCCTCGAGATCAACGCGCTCGCCGGCACCCTGCAGACGCAGCGCTCCGCCGCTCTTGAAGCCCTCACCCTGGTCGAGCGCGTGATGGGCTCCATGCAGTCCCCCGTGCTCGCCTTCGATGAGCACCATCGCCTCCGTCTGCACAACGTCGCCGCCGATCGCGCCTTCGGCCTCGCGCGTCCTGCCTCGGATGGCCTCACTGCGGAGCAGCTTCACCTCGATGCCTTGCTGCAGGTTCGGGACGAAGGTATCCATCCCGCCACAGGCCACGGTTCCTCCGACCTCAGCGGCCCGCGCTACGCCGTGCGCCGCGCCACCTTCCGCCTGCGCGGCGAGCCCCATGTGCTGCTAGTCCTCTCCGACGTCGGCGCCGCTCTCCGCGAAGAGGAGCGTCAGGCCTGGCAACGCCTCATTCGCGTCCTCGGCCACGAGATCAACAACTCGCTCACGCCGATCAAGTCCATCGCCGGCAGCCTGCGCGCCCGCATCCCCGGCCAGGGGGCCGACGCAACCGAAGCGACCGCGCAGCAACTCAGCCTCGAGAACCTCCGCGACATCACGCGCGGCCTCGCCGTCATCGAGGACCGAGCCGCCTCGCTGAACCGCTTCCTGCAGGCCTATCAGAAACTGTCTACGCTGCCCGCTCCGCGGGTTCAAGCGGTGCCGCTCGGCCCTCTGCTCGAACGCGTCGTGCATCTGGAGACGCGCCTTCCCGTCCGCCTGCGTCCAGGTCCCGACGCAACCCTCCTCGCCGATCCCGACCAGCTTCAACAGGTGCTGATTAACCTGATTCAGAATGCGACCGACGCCGCCCTCGAAGCGCACGTCGCAAGCGCTAGCCCCAGCCCCAACGAGGGAGCCCCCGGGCCGTCGGTCGAACTCGCATGGTCGCTGCAGGACACCCACGCCACGATCCGGATCGTCGATAACGGCCTCGGCCTGCTCAATCCCGTCAACCTGTTTGTCCCCTTCTACACCACCAAGCCCACCGGAAACGGTATTGGCCTGGCGTTGGCGCAGCAGATCCTGATCGCCCACAAGGGCGCGGTTTCACTGACAAATCGCACCGACGCCACAGGCTGCACCGCCGAGGTTCGCCTCCCGCTCCACCAATGTTGAAACAACTATGTGATCGAGAGACTAGTCACGAAACCGACCGCCGAAATCACAGCATTTTCGCAAGGTCAGGGGAGCCAGGCAGATTCTGCGAGAGCGACCACTTCCCCGTCTTTGTTATGCTGGCTTTATCTGAATTAGGTTTTGCTGTTGAGCAAGGCCATGGGAGTTTTATGTCTGACGATGTATTGAAGGTTGCGGCGGTGGAAGAAGTTCCGGCTCCGGCAGTGAAGATTACAGTGCGCCCGAACGGTTCGTTCCGGGTCGAAGGGCCGATCTCCCTCGTGGACGTCAACGGCAATGCGTGGGATCTGACCGGCAAGCCGGCGATCTCGCTCTGCCGCTGTGGTCTGTCGGCGAAGCGTCCGTTCTGCGATGGCTCGCACGGCCGCGAAGGGTGGAAATGCGAGGCTACGCCCATACCCGCCGAGCCCGTAGCGTTGGGTTAATTGTTCCACCCGTAGTTGCATGCAATTACGTTAGCAGTTGCATAAAACCGCTTCAACGGATGGCCGTCTTCGCTCCCAAGCCAGGACGGCCATCGCTGAATTTACCTTCCGCTCGTCGCCATGCCTTGTCGTCATAATTCCAAGTCGAAGGAGTGTGTTTTGAAGGAACATAAAGTCTCCGCTGTGCTCACCGCAATGGCTCTCGCCGTTGGATTTGGAATTGGAACGAACCTCGGACCCATTGCCGTGGCTCAGGCGCCCGCGCCCGCGCCCGCGGGGACCGTCACACTCCCGTCGACCGAATTAGATACCGTGGTAGGCACCTATAGCCGGACCACCGATCCCGATGTGCTGGTCAGTGTCAGCCGCGACGGCGATCACCTCTATACGGAGGGCGAACGCAGCCCCCGCCTCGAACTCTTCCCGCTCTCGCGCGACCAATATGTAACCGAAGGAAGTCGCGAGGAGTTTGACTTCTCACGTGATGTCAGCGGCAAGGTCACCGGTGCCTCGGTAAAGATTGGCGGCAGCGCAGCCGGCTTCGCCCTCTCGCGCGGCAGCGACCAGTCCCAAGCCCTCAACCACTTCCGCGACTACACCAGAGAAGAGGTCATGATCTCGGTGCGCGACGGCGTACAGTTGCACACCGTGATCCTGCGCCCCGCCGGCTCCGAGCGGGGCGAGCGGCTGCCGTTCCTGTTCGAGCGCACCCCCTACGGCGTCGACGGCATGACCTCCGAGCGCGTCAACTCCAGCAAGCCCGAGCTCGCAGCCAGCGGCTACATCTTCGTCTACCAGGATGTCCGTGGCCGTTACAAATCCGGCGGCCAGTTCGTGATGAATCGCCCGATCGTCGCACACAACCGCAAGCAGGATGTCGACGAGACCACCGACACGCGCGATACCATCGACTGGCTGCTCAAAAACGTTCCCAACAACAGCGGCAAGGTGGGCGTGCTCGGCATCTCCTACCCCGGTTTCCTGGCGATAATGGCCGGCATCGACGCGCACCCGGCCGTGAAGGCGATCTCCCCGCAGGCTCCGATGACCGACGTGTGGATGGGCGACGACTTCTTCCACAACGGTGCCTTCCGCGAAACCTATGGCTTCGATTATGTGCAACAGTTGGAGGCACAAAAGACCGACGGCGTCGTCAACAGCAGTGAAGATCAGTACAACTTCTTCCTCAACCACGTGAACTTCGCTGGCGCTGCGGCAGCCGCGGGCATGACCAATCTCCCCACGGCAAAGATCTTCCTGACGCAACCGACCTACACCAAGTTCTGGCAGGACATGGCCGTTGAAAAGCGCCTGACCAAGGTCGAAGTGCCAACTCTCGAAGTCGGCGGTTTCTGGGATCAGGAAGACATGTGGGGTACGCAGGCGGAGTATGCCGCGCTCAAGCCGCATGACACCAAGCACGATGTCTTCATGGTACTCGGCCCGTGGAATCACGGCGGCTGGGGGCCGACCACGCAGCATCTCGGCGCGCTCGACTTCGGCTCCGCCACCGGCGAAACCTATCGCAAGACCATCGAGGCGCCGTTCTTCGAAAAGTATGTGAAGGGTCGCAGCGGCTTCGATCTCAAGGACGTTGCCACCTTCCGCACCGGCGTCAATCAGTGGGAGCGCTACGACGCTTGGCCGCCGCAAACCGGCTTCCACACCGCGAAGCTCTTCCTCGAAAACGAGCATGCGCTGGCCTTCACGCCCCCCACCGGCGACTACAACCAGACCGCGGCCGCCTATGTCTCCGACCCCGCAAACCCAGTCCCGTATCGCAATCGCCCGATTCAATCCACCTATGCGCCCGGCTCCAAGTGGCGTACCTGGCTGGTCGAAGACCAGCGCTTCGTCAGCAATCGCGCGGACCTCGCCAACTTCGAGACATCGGTCCTCGACCACGACGTCACCATCACCGGCGATGTCATGGCGGACCTCTTCGCCGCCACCACGGGCACCGATGCCGACTGGATCGTCAAGCTCATCGACGTCTATCCCGACGATGCGCCCGCGCCCATGGCCGGCTATCAGTTGATGATCGCAGACGAGATCTTCCGCGGCCGCTACGTCAAGAGCTTCGAGAATCCGCAGCCCCTCAAGCCCAGCGAGGTGGTCGAGTACAAGTGGAGCCTCCACGGCGCCGACCACACCTTCCTCAAGGGCCACAAGATCATGGTGGAGGTGCAGTCAAGCTGGTTCCCGCTCTACGATCGCAACCCACAGACCTTCGTGCCCAACATCATGACCGCACCTGCCGACGCCTACAAACCGGAGACCGAGACCATCTACGGCTCGCCAAAGTACCCATCGCACCTCGAGTTTTCCGTTTCCGAATAACGGAGTGATGAAGCACAGATGATCAAGACGATCAGCAGCCGAGAGGTCTATCGCAACGCCTGGACAAGCGTGCGCGAGGACATCATCGAGCGCTCCAATGGCCAGCGCGGGATCTACGGCGTCATCGACAAGGATCCCGCGTGCATCATCATCCCGCTCGAGGTCACCGCCGACGGTGAGTTCATCTACCTCATCGAGCAGTTCCGCTACACCGTAGGCGCGCGCCACATCGAACTCCCGCAGGGCGGTTGGGAACAGGCAGACATCGTTCCCGAAGAACTCGCGCGCGGCGAACTGCGCGAGGAGACCGGACTCACCGCCAACCGCATGACGCAGATCGGCGACCTGCAGATCGCCTACGGCGTAATGAACCAGAAGCACCACATCTTCCTCGCCGAAGAGCTACAGCACGGCGAGCCCGATCCCGATGTCGAGGAGACCGACCTCGTCCTGCACCGCGTATCCGTCGCGCAGTTCGAAGAGATGATCGTCGATGGCACCATCGTCGACAACTGTTCGGTGGCCGCCTGGGGCCTCTATCGCCTCTGGCGCGAACGGCAGTCGAAATATCCCGTAGTATAAATGTAACCGTGAAAGTCTTTCGTTAACTGCGTCGCTCGCAGTAGTATGTCCGGGTGACTCTTACACGACTTCTTCCGCTCGCCTGTCTCCTTGTGGGTCTCGCTGCGCCGGCCCAACAGACCACCCTGCCGCTCTGGAAGCACGGTGCGCCCGAGCCCACCACGACGAAGGGTCCCGAGCGCGATCAGATCAGCGCGACGGATACGCTGATTGCCGGACGTAAGATCATGCACCTCACCGATGTCAGCGAGCCCACGCTGACCGTCTACAAGCCCGATCCCGCCAAGAACAGTGGCGCTGCGGTCGTGGTCTTTCCCGGCGGCGGTTACAAGATCCTCGCCTACGACCTCGAGGGCACCGAGGTCTGCACCTGGCTCAACAGTATCCATGTCACCTGCGTCCTCGTGAAGTATCGCGTGCCCTACGACGTCCACTATCCGGAGCGCACCGAGGATCTTGAAGACGCGCAGCAGGCCATGCGCCTCACCCGCGTGCACTCCTCGGAGTGGGGCATCGATCCCAAGCGTGTGGGCGCGTTGGGCTTCTCCGCAGGCGCGCATCTCGTCGCCGTGCTCAGCAATCACTTCGATGCCGAGCCCAACTTCGCAGCCGTCAAGGAGCACGGTGGTCTGGGCCGCGGCATCAATGCCCGCCCCGACTTCGCCTTCGTCCTCTACCCCGGTTACCTCGTGCATTGGCCGGACAAAACCGATCTCGCGCCCGAGGTCGAGCCCAACTCCGAGAGGACGCCGCCCACGTTCCTGCTCCAGGCCGAGGACGATCCCGTCCACGAAGAAAACGCTCTAGTCTACTTCCAGGCGCTCAAGGACGCCAAGGTACCGGCGGAGTTACATGTTTTTGCACAGGGCGGTCATGGCTACGGTCTGCGTCCGACCGATTTGCCGATCACCCACTGGCCCACCCTCGCGGAGACGTGGATGAATACCATCCACGTGCTGGCGACGCAGTAGCCGTCTGAAGCGAGCGATCGGAAACGGTAAAATAGAGTCATTGAAAGTGGGCCCCGATGACCGTATCCGTGAAGAAAATCGCATCCGTCGCGTGTCTTGTGTTTCTAGCCTATGGAAGCAGAGCCGTCTGGGCAGCTGACCCTACGCGCACCATTCAGGTCATCAGCGAGGCAGGCGCGCAGCAGGTCCTCCGGACGGCCGAACAAGAAGCCGAAAGGCTGCACGCCCCCTGCGCCATCGCGGTCGTCGATGTGAGCGGAACGCTCGTCGCCTTCGTCAAGATGGATGGAGTCCGTTCGGGCAGCCCGGATCTCGCGATCGGGAAGGCGCGCACCTCGGCCCTGCTCGAACGCCCCAGTGCCGAGACTGAGAACAACGTCGATAATGGTCGCCTGGCCTTTGTCACGACAGGGCTCATGACGCTGCGCGGCGGTGTGCCGCTGAAGGTAGGCGACGCGGTCGTCGGAGCCGTCGGCGTAGCGAGCCTCAATAAAGATAACGACGTAGCGATCGCCCAGGCTGCGGCCGCGGCCTTTGCCTCGACCACCGGTGCGCACTAGCCGAAGACGGCGGCTGCCGACATCCGGCCGGGTTCGTGCGAGAAAAGCCGCGTTTTCCACAGCCCGGCCTGCTTGTCACAAAAAAACTTGCTAACTAATCGATTAGTTGCCCCGTCTGACCCTCAGGACAGGGAACTGACGATGCCGCCGAAGAAGTCCATTACGCTCACCGAGGCCGAGCTCAGGCTCATGAAGATGCTGTGGCAGCGCGGTGAATCCGCCGTCGGCGAGCTCGTCGCCGCCATGCCCGAGGGCAGCGCGCTGGCCTACAACTCGGTCCTCACCACCATCCGCATCCTCGAGCAAAAGGGCTACGTGCACCACCGCCAGGAGGGCCGCGCCTTCCTCTACAGCCCCTCCATCCCCGAGCACGAGGCCAGCAAGACCGAGGTCCGTCACATCATGCAGCGCTTCTTCGGCAACTCCCGCGAGCGCCTGCTGCTCTCGCTGCTCGGCGACGACGACATCACCCCCGACGAGCTCCGTCGCCTCAAGGAGGCCATCGCCGCCGCCGCGATCATCGAACCCACCGGGGAGGGAGCCTGACCATGCCGCACCTCCTGCTCCCAGCCTTCGAAGACATCGCGCAGCTCTCCGCCACCGCCGCCGTCGCCGGCCTCTGGCAGGGAATCGCGCTCGCAGCCACCGCCGCGCTTGCCCTGCGCCTCGTCCCCCGTACCACCGCGACGGTCCGTTTCCTGCTCTGGACTGCAGTCCTGCTCGGCGCGGCCTTGCTGCCGTTCCTCCACGTCCCGGCCACTTCCCACGGAGCCGCCACCCACGCGCAAGCGGCCTCATTGCTCCACCTAAGCCGTTCCTGGAGCATCGGCATCGCGGCTCTCTGGCTGGCCTTCACGCTCTTTCGGCTAGCCCAGCTTGCCAGCCAGTGCGTCCGCCTACGTGCCTTGTGGAGCAACGCAACGCCAACCCCCGCGGCCCCTGAGATCGCCACCCTGCTGGCCACCGTACCCCTTCGCCACGTCGAACTTTGCCTCTCCGTCGAGGTCGATCGCCCCAGCGTCATCGGCTTCTTAGCGCCGCGCATCCTCATTCCCGAGTGGCTCTTCAGCCAACTCAGCGCGCCCGAGCTCTTCCAGATCGTCCTCCACGAGGTCGAGCACCTGCGCCGCGCCGACGACTGGCTCAACCTTTTGCAGAAACTCAGCCTCGCCCTCTTCCCGTTGAACCCGGCGCTCGTCTGGATCGAGCGCCGTCTTTGCAGTGAGCGCGAACTCGCCTGCGACGACGGTGTCCTTCGCGTCACCCTCGCGCCCCGCGTCTACGCCACCTGCCTAGCCACGTTAGCCGAGCGCCGCCTGCACTATCGTTCGGCCCACCGCTCCGGCTTGTCGCTCGCGCTCGGCGCCCTCGGTGCTCTTGGCCGCTCGGAGCTCTCGCGCCGCGTCTACAGCATCCTCAACCGCCAGCCCTCGCCCAGCCGTGCCCGCACCCGCGCCGTCACGGCGATGCTCGCGGTCGGCCTCGCCGGTTGTGCCGCCGAGCTCGCCCGCTCGCCGCAGCTGGTTTCCTTCACCGCGCCCGCGCAGCAGTCCGCGGCCACCATAGCCCCTGCGCCGTTCGCACGCCAGCCTTGGGATCCCACCGGCCTCGCCGCGCGTCCCGGCTACCAGAACGTCGTTTTCCCTGGTCCGAATAGCCCGCGGGGCCGCCGCGCTGATGCCGCCGTGCAACCCCACATGACCCTGCTCAAGGCGACGATGCCCGCTGCGCCGAGCGTCCCGACCTGGTCTGACACCGCAGGCGCGCTCGCCGCGCCGAAGGTACCCGTCCGCGTAAGAGCGCCCGGCGCCCAAATGATCCAGGCCAGCGCGAAGACCATTCGGCAGCCCGCCGCCAAGCGCCCCGCCATCCAACGGCTCGCGCAAAGCTACGTCGTGATGACCTCATGGACGATGACCGAAACCATCACCGAGGCCGCGCCCGAAAGCAGCACCGGCCAGCCCAGCGGAGGTTCCACCGCCGTCCATCCCGGCATCACCCGTATGGCCGTCCTGGTCGACCGCATCCCAGAGAAGGTCCCAGCCCAGACCCCAGTTCGGTCGCAAGCTTCGGCCCTCACCCCGGCTCGCAAACAGCTTCAGGCCCCGAGCCGCGACCAGGCCCAACAAGTTTCCCCGCAGTACGCCGCTGTCCCCACCGATCTCGGCTGGGTCATCGTCGAACTTTAACCAACCGCGAAGCGCTCCCAACCGGGTGCCTCGTAAAAATCAGAAACAGCGACCAAAGGAGCTCCTTCCGTGCCCAACACGCAACCACCAACTAATTTATTAGTCGACAAGTTGAAGCTCTACACCACGCGCTTCGTAGCCCCCGCCGGAGCTGCTGCCCTCCTGCTCTTCGGCGGCTGCTTCCTCGCCAATCACGTCGGCGTCCACGCCGCTAGCTATGCCGGAGCCGCGCCGCTCGACAACAGCAACGTCTCCTCGCTCGTCGCGCTCGACCACGCCGTCGAGGCCGTCGCCCAGCGCGTCACCCCCGCTGTCGTCAACATCGCTGTCACCTCCAAGGCCAGCGCCGACGATGACGACAGCGACGACAATCAGCAGCAAGACGACTCCCAGCAGAGTCCGCAGGGCCAGCAGCAGCAACTGCCTCCCGGCTTCGCCCAGTTCTTCGGCCCCGGTGGCCCCTTCGGCGGCCAGATGCAGCAGGCCCCACAGCAGCCGCAGATTGAGCACGGCATCGGCTCCGGCATCATCATCTCGCCCGACGGCTATATCGTCACAAACAACCATGTCATCAACGGCGCCATGCAGATCCGCGTCACACTGCACGATCGCCGCGTCCTCACCGCCAAGCTTATCGGCGCCGACAAGCTTACCGACCTCGCCGTCATCAAAGTCGACGCCCACGATCTCCCCACCATCGCCTGGGGCGACTCCGCCAAGCTCGAGCCCGGCGAGACCGTCCTCGCCTTCGGCAGCCCCTTCGGCTACTTCCAGTTCTCGGTAACCCGCGGCATCGTCAGCGCCATCAACCGCTCCAACCCCTACGGTGGTGACCCGCGCAAGCCCGGCGGCTTCATCCAGACCGATGCCGCCATCAACCCTGGTAATTCCGGTGGCCCGCTCGTCAACGCCTATGGGGAGCTGGTCGGCATCAACACCTTCATCATCTCCAACTCCGGCTCCTTCGCAGGCGCCGGCTTCGCCATCCCCTCGCAGATCGTCCGCTCCATCTCCGACCAGCTCATCAAGACCGGCAGCGTCGAGCATGGCTACATGGGCATCGCAATGAACGACGTTACCCCCGACAACGCCAGCTTCTTCAAGTTGAAGGATGCGGACGGTGCCATCGTTTCGCAGGTCACTCCCGGCTCACCAGCCGCCGACGCCGGCCTGAAGAGCGGCGACGTCATCCGCGAGCTCAACGGCCAAAAGATCACCAACGGCAGCGCCCTCCAGGTCGCGGTCAGCGAAGAGACGCCCGGCACCTCTATCCAGCTCGGCATCCTCCGCAACGGCGATCCGCAGACCGTCAGCCTCAAACTCGGCCAATTTAACGCCAAGAACCAGATGGCCGGCAATGAGAACGGCGGATCCGGTAAAGGGAAGATCGGCATCGGCCTCGACGACCTCACGCCCAGCATCCGCCAGCACCTCGGCATTCCCGCCGACGTGCACGGCGCGGCGGTCGGCAGCGTTCGCCCCGGAAGCCCTGCAGATGACGCCGGAATCATCCCCGGCGACGTCATCCTCGAGGTTAACCGTCAGCCCGTCACCTCGGCCGAGCAGCTCATCGGCCAGGTCCACGCCAATCCCGAGGGCAAGGACATCCTGCTGCTCGTCTGGGACAAGGGCAACGCCAGCTACCGCGTCGTCCACCCCACCAACGGCTAATCTGTAACCCACCCTGAACCCATCGGCCCCAGCCGCGCGGCGCTCGTCGCCTGCAGCCGGGGCCGGGGCCGCTGTTGTTGCACCACACCGCGGGTGCCCACTCCATGCGCAGGCCGCGCATAGAGTGGGCATCGAGCGAAGCGAGACCGCTTTCCCAAACCGTGGAATCCCTCCTCCGACAAGCGGCGTATAGACTGTTCCCCATGATCGCGCTCATCCCCATCTCGGAGGCCACCGGCCAGAGCGCCAAGCAGTTCACCGAGCTCGCCGTCGCCTTTCTGCTCTCCGCCGCCATCGGCCTCGAGCGCGAGCTCCGCCACAAAAGCGCCGGCCTGCGCACCTACACCGTCGTCGGGACTTCCGCCGCACTCTTCCTCCTCGTCTCGAAGTACGGCTTCACCGACGTCCTCGTTAAGGACACCATCGTCCTCGATCCCTCCCGCGTCGCCGCCCAGATCGTCTCCGGCATCGGATTCATCGGGGCCGGGATCATCTTCGTGCAGGGCAACCGTGTTAAGGGCCTCACTACCGCTGCCACCGTATGGCTGGTCACCGCCGTTGGCATGGCCTGCGGTGCCGGACTGCCCTGGCTGGCGCTCGCCGTCACCGCCGCCTACTTCGTCGTTGCCCTCCTCTTTCCTCTGTTGGTGCGCCAGATCTCAGGCGCCGAGCTTCCCGCCGAACAAGGCCGCGACACCGACCACGACTGAGCCAATCCTTCAACCATCCCTTTCACTCCATCGCAGCCAAATCCTGCGAAAAGAGGAACCGCAGCCGGTTACCGGCTACCCAGCGTGAGTCCCCGCCCTCAACGGTGGCATCATAGAGAAGTAATTCAAGATGAAAGGGAAACTGACTCGATATGTCCGAGACAAAGCAACCCAGCACCCAGCACTCCGCGACGCCCTTGCGCCAACTACCCGCCTTCAAAGCGCTTGAAGCGCACTACGCCCAGGTCAAGGATCTCTCCCTGCGCAAGCTCTTCGCGGACGACGCCACCCGTGGCGAGCGCCTCGCCCTTGAAGCCGAGGGCTTTTACTTTGACTACTCGAAGAACCGCATCACCGACGAGACCCTCAAGCTGCTTTTCGACCTCGCCGAGCAGTCCGGCCTCCGTGCCAAAATCGACGCCATGTTCCGCGGCGACAAGATCAACCTCACCGAAGGCCGGTCTGTCCTGCACGTCGCCCTCCGCGCGCCGAAGGGCGAGAAGATCGTAGTCGACGGTGTCGATGTCGTGCCCGAGGTCCACAAAGTCCTCGACGCCATGTCGGCCTTCGCCAATCGCGTCCGTTCCGGCGAGTGGAAGGGCTTCACCGGCAAGCCCATCAAGAACATCGTCAACATCGGCATCGGCGGCTCCGACCTCGGCCCCGTCATGGCCTACGAGGCCCTGCGCCACTACACCCAGCGCAATCTCAACTTCCGCTTCGTCTCCAACGTCGACAGCACCGACTTCGTCGAAGCCACCCACGACCTCCAGGCCGACGAGACCCTCTTCATTGTCTCCTCGAAGACCTTCACCACCCTCGAGACCATGACCAACGCCCACTCCGCGCGCGAGTGGCTGTTGAAGCAGCTCTCCGATGAGAAGGCCGTCGCCAACCACTTCGTCGCCGTCTCTACCAACGCCGACGCAGTCAAGAAGTTCGGCATCGACACCGCCAACATGTTCGGCTTCTGGGATTGGGTCGGTGGTCGCTACTCGATGGACTCGGCCATCGGCCTCTCCACCATGCTCGCTATCGGTCCCGACCAGTTCCGCGAGCTGCTTAGCGGCTTCCACTCCATCGACGAGCACTTCCGCACCGCCGACTTCAGCAAGAACCTGCCGGCAATCCTCGGCCTTCTCACCGTCTGGTACACCAACTTCTTCAACGCCGAGACCGTCGCCGTCCTGCCCTACGAGCAGTACCTCAAGCGCTTCCCGGCCTACCTCCAGCAGCTCACCATGGAGAGCAATGGCAAACATGTAACCGTCGATGGCAAGCACGTCGACTATCAGACCGGTCCCATCTTCTGGGGAGAGCCCGGCACCAATGGCCAGCACTCCTTCTACCAGCTCATTCACCAGGGAACGAAGCTCATCCCCTGCGACTTCATCGGCTTCTTCAAAACCCTCAACCCGCTCGGCGACCACCACGCCTTCCTGATGTCGAACGTCTTCGCGCAAGCGGAAGCGCTCGCCTTCGGCAAGACCCCCGAGGAGCTAAAGGCCGAGAACGTCCCTGCAGAGCTCATCCCACACAAGACCTTCGAGGGCAACCGCCCCTCGAACACGATCCTCGCCGAAAAGCTTACCCCCAACGTCCTCGGCAAGCTGGTCGCCCTCTACGAGCACAGCGTTTTCGTCCAGGGCATCCTCTGGCAGATTGACTCCTTCGACCAATGGGGCGTCGAGCTCGGCAAGGTCCTCGCCAACCGCATCATCCCCGAGCTCAAGGGCACGAGCGACCTCAAGCACGACAGCTCCACCAACAAGCTCATCGAGCTCTACCGCAAGCACAGCAGGTAACCCACATCGACACAAAAAGGGCCGATGTCTCTCCCCGGAGCCATGCGGCCTTTCTCCGTTACAAATAAGTCCCAACACAAACCGCGGCCCGACCAAGAGGGGATCAAGCCAAACCCGTAAAATCAGTGAAAACAAAATGAGCAATAAACGTCATCTCGACCGAAGCGGCGGACAGTTTCACCGTCCGCCGCGCACTGAAGAGACGCTTGTAGTTCGCCACCCAGCCCAAACTCTCGGGTCCTATCCATCGCGCTTCTCTCTCATGCGATGGGTGGGATGAACCAGGCCAGCACCGCTTTCGATCGAGCACAGCGAGACCAACCCGACCAAAGAAGAGCACTAGCAATGCCCCACATCTCACCCAAGATGCGGGGCATTGCTTGTTCCAAGTGGCGCTCTAGTCGCTCGAGCTCAGGTCGATCACATTCCGTATCTCAGCCCGAAACAGCCGCTGCGCCTCCTGCACGATCGGGTGCTCCAGCGCCTTCGCCTGCGCCGACCCCGACGCCACTGCGCGCGGCTTCTTCGCCGCCGAAGCCGCCTTCTTTGCGCCCGGCAGCAGCACCACCCTCAGCCCCGGTGTATGCTTCACCACCGCCGCCCGCACGATCTTCTCCGCCTCCGCGTTCACCACGGTCGGCAGCATGATCTTCGACACCTCGGTCTGGATCCTCACCGTATCGCCCGCGATGCTCCACTCCGCATCGGCGACCGCATCCGCCGCCGTCGTCTGCCCCTTGGCCTCCATCAGCGCATCGACCGCCAGCCGCTGCAGAGTAGCGACCTCGCCAGCGGCCTCCGCCGTAGGAGCCGCCGCCACCGGCTTCGCTACCGCCGCCTCACGCGCGTCAATCGGCTCAGAAGCGACAGACTCATAGGCATCCAGCGGCGCCGTCTCGGCGTAAGCCTCGCTCACGGGCTCGGGCTCAAACACAGGCTGCGGCGCAGTTACAATCGCAGACGCAACCCGAGCTGGATTCTCTGTCGACGGCGCGAAAACCGGCGCAGGTTCCGGCGTGAAAACCGGCTCCGACCCCACTGGAACCGGTGCCGGAGCCTCAAAGTTCGTCGTCATCGGAACCGCAGCGACCGGAGCCACCACCGCCGCCGGCTTCACAACGGGAGCAACCGGTGCAGCCGGGGGCAGGGAAGCGGTTTCCGCAAACGGAGAGAAGGCAGCTTTCGCCGGCGCAACGAACGGCGAGGCCGTCAGCGCAGCCGGAGGTGGCGGATGAGGAGCCGCAGCCGGCGTGAAGCTAGCCCGAGCCTGCATCGGAGCCACTCCCGCCCCACGCGAAGCCCTTACCGAAGCCGACCCCGATGCCGTCCCCTTGCCCGCGTCCCCAGAAGCCGATCCCGAAGGCCCAAATTTACTCAACACCTCTTCCACCGGCAGCAGCCGGCGCAGGTGTACCAGCTTCAGCAGCCCCAGCTCGAAGTGAAATCTTTGCTCCTGCCGATACCCCAACTCATCGAAGGTCCGCAGCATCGTCTGCAGAAACCGCGTCAGCTCTTCTTCGCTGAACAGCGCCGCCGACCTTGCCGCCCGTCGCTGTTCATCCGCCGAGATCTGCAGCAGCTCCGCCGCCGGCCCATCCAGATTCCCACCATCCGGCTCGACGCCTGCAATCCGCGCGATCAAGCAGTTCCGCAGATACCGCACGCACTGCCGCGCCAACTGCGCCGGCGAATTGCCCGCATCCAGCAGCTGGTTCGCGACCGTCAGCACCTCGGCGCTCTGGTTCGCGTCCACCGCCGACAGAATGCGCTCGAAGACCGCATTCGGCACCGTGCCCATCAGCTCGCGAATCTGCGAAGCATCGAGCGTCGCCCGGCCGTCATTGACCGGCGCACTCGCAATCGCCTGGTCCATGATCGACAGCGCATCGCGCATCGACCCATCGCCCGCCTCGGCGAGCAGCGACAGCGCCGCATCATCGGACTCGATCGCCTCCGCCGTCGCAATCGACCGCAGCTGCCCCATGATGTCCACCAGCTTCACCGCATGGAAGCTGTAGTGCTGGCATCTCGACCGCACCGTCTGCGGAATATCCTCCGGCTGCGTCGTCGCCATCATGAACACGATGTGGTCCGGCGGCTCCTCCAGCGTCTTCAGCAGCGCATTGAACGCCGCGTCGGTGATCTGGTGCGCCTCGTCGAGGATGTAGATCTTGTACCGATCCCGCGACGGCCGATACCGCGCTGCATCCCGCAGTTCGCGAATCTCATCGATACCGCGATTGGTCGCCGCGTCGATCTCGATCACGTCGACCGCATTGCCCGCGCGAATCTCGGTGCAGCTCTCGCACACCTCGCACGGTTCGGCAGTCGGCCGCTCGGCCGAGCCAATCGTATTCCGGCAGTTCAGCGCCATCGCCAGGATGCGCGCGATGGTGGTCTTTCCAATGCCGCGATGCCCGCTGAAGATGTAACCGTGGGCGATGCGCTGCTGCGTCAGCGCGTTCATCAACGTCACCGTCACGTGATCCTGTCCGATCACATCGGCAAAGCGCTGCGGGCGATACTTCCGAGCTAAAACCTGATAGGCCATTCGATAAGGGGTGCGCTCCGCAAACATTCTGGCGGCCGCAAGACCCATTGTATCGTCTGCCCGCTCAAGCGCCTGTGGAGCGCATATCTTCATCTCCAATCAGGCGATCACGGCAACGTCGCCAGAAATGCATTCATCTCTCGCAGTACGTCCGCCGCATTCGACTTGAAGACATAGTGATTCGCGTTGGCCAGTCACATCACCCGCGCCTGCGGGTTCCCACTTGGAATGCGTCGGCCTGCGCGGAGGTACCTGCAAGATCATCTGCCTCCGCCGCAGCCAGTCCCTTCGGATCGCCGTTGAAGCTGGCCGTCATATCGTGTGGATCGGCATAGATCGCCAACGCCGGACACTTCACTCCACCGTGCCTCGTCGCCCCCGCGTGACCGCAACCAGGATCTTCGCCTGCAACGTATCCGAAGGAGTGGGTGCGAATCCGGCATCGTTTGCAGCCGCTTCCCCAATGTCTGAAGCTCCCACTCAAAACGTGGCATGCTGATCTCGGCAAACTCCTTGACCCTCGCCTTCTGCTCCTGTTCTCCAACCGGGCACATCCGCGCGGTCACGGCTCGCTGCAGATAGATCAGGTCGATCATGGTATCGCCCACCGTGGCATTGTAGTAGGCATTCGAATACCCAGCGTCCAGGTAGATCAGTCCCTACCACCTTCCCCGCATGCCGCGTTCCTATGGAACTTAGCTCCTGGCCCGCGATCGAGTGTCCCACCAGTACCGGCCGATCGAGCTTCAACGCGTCCACGACCGCCAGGACATCGTCTCCCAATCGGTCGGCAGAGTAGTTGTCCTTGTTCGGCACGGGCACGCTCGAATGGCCGAACCCACGCCGGGTGATGCCAGATACATGGTAGGTCGGAGTCAGTTTCGCTGCGAACTGATCAAACACATGTGCATCGTTGCCTAAGTCCGCCAGTAGGATCAGCGGTCTTCCGGTGCCGCCCCAATCCAGAATCTCCAGCTTCACATCGTTGTCAACGGGAATGAACTGCACCCTGTGCGGGGAGGTATCCGCCGCTGGAGCCTTGTCAGGTGAGGTGGCTTGCTAGGCCGAAATGCCAATGCTGCAAAGGGTCGTAACCACACACGTCCAGAGCATCGAGTGTCTCAGGTGCGTCCTAAAGGTGGGGTTAGGTTTGTCAACTTAGACTCTCAAGTTGTGTGCCTGGAAGCGTCAGCGTGCAACAGACTTGCAGACCCCTATCCCCTATCCCCTAAACCCTGCTCTTCGCCTTCGCCAGCTTCGCCCGACGCTTCAGCTCCAGCTCACTGAACATCGTCCCCCGGCACTGCGCAGCCCCGCAGTAGCAATCCTGATTTTCCTCATCCGAGTCATACAGGTTGTACTCGTACACCAACTCCTCGCCCGCCTCAATATCCCGTAGCGCGACCACGAAGATGCGCCCATCTTCATCCTCGGTCTCGCAGTTCGGATTACACGAGTGATTGATGAACATCGGCGTGCCAAACCCATCGATCACCATGTTGTCGTCGCCATACCCGAACAGGTACGTGACGAAGCGGTTCTCATACCGCAGGTCGGCCTCCTCCTTGCTCAGGCGCGGCCCTTCGTACTCGCAGATGCGTGTACCTTTCTTGATTCGGCGCATGGTGTAGCAACCCGCGGCATGAATGGACGAGGAACGGATAATCAACCCAGACAACATAACTTTTCGAGTCCCACGCAGTCAGAAGTAGTAGAGATGGAGGCAGACTTTATAAAGCCTGCCATCCCAGAACTATAGCAAAAGGGAACCATCTCATTGGACACGCACGCCAAGGCTTTCTCCCCACAGCACAAAAAGGTAAAATCAAACGCGATGACCGTGCGTCCTCCATTTCGCGCAGTCCTTCTTCTTGCGGGACTCACAGCCGCCGCCGCCGCGCAAAAATACGTCCCACCGCCGCCGCCGCTGACCACGCTGCCGCCCTGCCCAACCGACGCTAAACTCCGCAAAAAAGAGATCAAAGCGAACCAGTGCGACCCCACCAACGTGCCCGCACCCGCGAACGCGACCCCTGCGCCGCCGCCCGATCCCACCGCCGCCACGCAGCGCTTCCCGTTCCCCGGCGAAGCCCCCGCCGCGCCAAAGCCCACCGCGCAGGCCTTCCCCTTCCCAGGCGACCCGTCCCCCGCCAACACCCCCCAGCCCAGCGGACAATCCGGTTCGCAGCAGCGAGCCAGCCAGCCGGCGAACGAGCCGCCGGACTCGGGCTTCTCCGGCACCTACCCGACGCGTCCCGGCGATCCAGCACCCGCCTCCGGCCAGAAGCCCGCCGACACCCCAGCGGCCAACCAATTCCCCTATCCGGGAGAGAGCTCCGGCTCCCCCACCGGCGTCCAGGCTCCGCCCCCCGCTCCGGGAGCCCCCATCGCTCCCGCTCCGTCCCCAGCGCGCGGCGGCCCCGTAGCCCCCGCGCCTACGCCAGCCCCTGGCGTAGGTCAGCAGGCAGGCCAGCAGCCCGCCGACACGCACCCCTACCCCGGCGACTCCTCCAGCTCGTCTTCTTCCTCGAGTTCCTCGAGCTCCGGCTCCTCCGATCCCAGCGGTGCGCCCGACCCCAACGCCGCCGGCGACACCGCCTCCGACGACCAGCCCACGCCACCCCGCCGCCGCGTCCTCAAGGCCCCCAAGGTTCAGACCGACAACCAGCGCGTCGACGAAGATCTCAACATCGCCCACTTCTACATCCAGAGTGGAAACTTCCAGGGCGCCTACCTCCGGGCGCAGGACGCCGTCAAGATTCAGCCCGACTACGCCTTCGCCCACTTCTCACTCGCCGAGGCTGCCGTGAAGCTCAACAAGAACTCTGAGGCGGTCCAGGAGTTCCAGACCTACCTCAAGCTCGAGCCCGACGGCAAGCAGGCCAAGGCCGCGGAAAAGGCTCTCGAAAAACTGAACTGACCCGCGCGAACTCCGCCACCACCGTACAAATTATTTCTTCGCGGCTCCCCGCTGCGCGTACAGTGGGTGCGACCATGCCCAATGATTCCAGATCCAACGCTTCCAAGCCCAACGATCTCACCCGTCTGCAGGCAGAGCTGGAGCGCTCCCTCGCCGGCCTCAGCAACCAGCAGACGCAGCTGCGTCCGCGCCTCGACTCTCGCTGCTGGCACATCCAACAAATCGTCGGCCACCTCCTGCTCACCTACGCGCTCACCCTCACTGCCATGGACACCCAGATCGCCAAGGCCAAGCGCACCCAGACCCGCCTCTCGCTCGCGCAGCGCGTCTGGCAGTTCGTCGTGCTGCGCCTCGCTTGGTTTCCGAGCCAGCGCAAGGCGCCCGCCATCACCACGCCGGACCCCAACGCCCCGCCCGCCAACGGCGAGCAACTCCGCGCCGCCCTCGTCGCCGCCCTCACCGCGATGGACGCCCGCATCACCGCCGCCGAGCAACTCTTCGGCCGCCGTCGTCGCTCCGTCCGCCATATGATCCTGGGTCCGCTCAGTCTCACCCAGTGGCGCCGCTTCCACCTCGTCCACGGCCGCCATCACATCCGCCAGATCGCCGCCATCCGCGCCGAACATCGCCTCTAGCCAACTATTAGAGAGTTCGGCTCTGCCGCCCCACTCCGCTGCCCACCACCCGCCGCGAGGCCATCGCCGTCTGCGCTGCGGAGTGCGCAGGAACCGTCGCCGCCTCCGCTTCCACGTCCAGATCCTCTTCCACCCGCAGATAGCGCCGCATATACCGCAGCGGCTCCTCGGCCACCGCCAGCTCCCGCAGGTGATAGCGCCACACGTCCTCGCGCGAGCTCCGCCGGGTATACGACTTCCGGTTCACCGAGCCGATCGTCCCATCGGCCATACGTCGCTTGAAGGTCTGTTTCGACACCTGAAACGTGATCTGTTCGCCCGCCTTCCAGAAGTGCGACGCGAACTCATGCGAGAAAAGCAGCACATAGTACCGCCTTTCGCTCGCCAGATCCTCCAGTGCCGTTTGTGCGTTTTCCCAGGTGCGGCCAAGCTTGCCCGTATACCATTTACGAAACTCGAAGCCGTTTGCCCGTGCCTGCCCAACAAGAAGCTGAATCAGCTGCTGTTTCGTCATACGCAATAGCCTATCCTTTCTCCTTCAAAGGGCGGACGAAATTCTCTCCCTTTTTCGGACGAAATTTCCCGTTTCCGGGGCAATCTTTTTTTCCGGAGAGACGACCCGCTGGAAGCCTCTATCATGCAAGCAGAACATCGACACTTGCTCGCAACCTCCACGCACCACGCCACATCCTCCTCCGCGGGAACCGCCTCGCCGCCCCCCGGAACGGGCTCCCGGAACGATACCGAAGAGCAGAAGGGAAGTACGAGAGAATGCCTCGAAGTGTAGTTGCCCGCACCTTTGCCTCCATCCGTCGCCGCCACCCGTTTTCGCCCCCCCTCCCCTCGGTCAAAATCCTCTCCTGCGCCCTCCTCTGCCTCGTCGCCCTCCCGGCCGCGACCGTAGCCCTCGCCCAGCCCCAGCACACCGACCCCCTCAACCTCGACCCCCGCGTCCACGACGCCCAGCAGCACTTCTACAACCTCGACTACGAGGGCGCCCTCTCC